>SAMEA3663208__coassemble_36_pt1 | contig 126353 bp, 94 predicted proteins | sample SAMEA3663208__metabat2_low_PE_010 | metagenome-assembled genome bin SAMEA3663208 (sample SAMEA3663208) | pig gut metagenome | biome: pig gut; feature: pig-associated habitat; material: faeces | place: China | collected 2013
AAACCCAGGGTGTTGCCCTGGGCTATGTGCTTTTGGGCTTTCAGCCCGAACTCGTTATCGGACAGGTTTATTGTCCTTTAACTATTCGGCAAATAGCGGGTCTTAATTCCTTTAGCTATTCAACAGATACCGCTCAGCCTCAATGGCTGCCTGACAGCCTGATGCTGCGGCAGTGATGGCCTGACGGTATGTCGGGTCGGCAACGTCGCCGGCAACGAATACTCCGGGGAGCTTTGTTCGCGGTGTTCCGTCAATCTTCTTCAGATAGCCCACCTCGTCGGTGTCGAGCCACTCCTTGAAAACGTCACTGTTGGGTTTGTGACCGATGGCAAGGAAGAATCCGTCTATTGCGATATCCACCTTCTCCTCGTCAGCCTCACCCATACGCTTCACGAGATGAGCGCCTTCCACTCCATCCTCACCAAACAGTCCCACGGTGTTGTGCTCAAAGAGAATCTCAATCTTCTCGTTGTTCATAACCCTCTCCTGCATCACCTTCGACGCACGGAGATACGGTTTGCGCACGATGAGATAAACCTTCTTGGCAAGTCCTGCGAGATATAGCGCATCCTCACAGGCCGTGTCGCCTCCACCTACCACGGCCACAGTCTTCTTGCGATAGAAGAACCCGTCGCATGTGGCACAGGCAGAAACGCCCAAACCGTTATACTTGCGCTCGTCGTCAAGACCGAGATACTTGGCCGATGCACCTGTGGCGATAATCACAGTGTCGGCCTTGATTACGTGTCCGTCCTCAACAGTCAGTGTATAAGGCTTTTCAGAGAAGTCAGCCTTGACAATGATACCGTCGCGGATGTCGGCGCCGAAGTGCTCAGCCTGCTCGCGGATGTCCATCATCATCTGGTTGCCGTCAACTCCCTGGGGATAACCGGGGAAATTCTCAACAGTAGTGGTTTGCGTCAATTGTCCGCCAGGTTGCAGACCGCAGTATTCAACAGGCTGCAGGTTGGCTCTCGACGCATAGATAGCTGCCGTGTATCCGGCAGGTCCGCTACCAATGATAAGGCAGCGGACATGTTCTGGGGATTGTGCCATATATTACTTAAGTTTCTGATGTACTCAATGATTTGGGAGTTAAGGAGTTAAGGAGTTAAAGGAGTTAAGCCATTAGTATTGAGCATTGGATTTAAGCGCAAAGACTCTTTATCGCATGTACATTTGGCTTAACTCCTTAACTCCTTAACTCCTTAACTACCAACAATCTACCTTACTTCCGAAAGTTGAGTATATTATTATTAAATATTCTCGTGAAGAAGCTGCTGTATGCGCTCCTCGATTGCCTCGATAGGTGCAGTAGGCTCAAAACGGTCAACCACCATACCACGCTTGTTGGTGAGGAACTTTGTGAAGTTCCACTTGATGTCAGGCTTCTGCTGATAGTCGGGATCATCCTTCTTCAGCATATCGTCTAGAATGCCAGCCAACTTGTGGTCCACGTTCCATCCCTGGAATCCCTTCTGTTCCTTGAGATACTTGAACAAGGGGTCAGCATCGTCGCCGTTCACCTTCACCTTCTTGAAGCGCGGAAATTCGGTGCCGTAGTTGAGCTTACAGAACTGGTGTATAGACTCGTCGGTACCGGGAGCCTGCTGTCCGAACTGGTTGCATGGGAAATCGAGAATCTCGAAACCCTGGCTATGATATTTCTCATAGAGTTTTTCCAGTTCCTCATACTGCGGAGTGAATCCGCACTTAATGGCTGTGTTGACAATGAGCAGCACTTCGGGTGCATACTCCTTAAGAGCTACGCTCTTTCCTTTTCTGTCCTTGACAGAGAAATCAAAAATAGTACTCATTTCTTGTTCTTTGTATAAATGTAGTGCAAAGATACACCAAATAATGCAGAACACAAAGGATTTGCAGGTAATTTTTTATTCTTTAACTAAATATCGTACAAAAATAAAGAGTGCATCGGATATATGCAACTATCCAACGCACTCTTCGATTTCGTCCAATTTTAAGATTTATCTTATTTCTTGGCGGCCTTACCGTAGCGGCTGAAGAACTTGTCAACACGACCAGCGGTATCAACGAGCTTGCTCTTACCAGTGTAGAACGGGTGAGATGTGCTTGAGATTTCGACTTTTACCACAGGGTAAGTTTCGCCTTCAAATTCTACTGTGTCATTTGTCTTGGCAGTAGAACGTGTAAGGAACATATCGCCGTTGGACATATCCTTAAATACGACGGGGCGATAGTTCTCGGGATGAATTCCTTTTTTCATTTTTACTTTATTATTATGATTATAATTAATATATCTTCTATTTTGGGTTGCAAAGGTACGAAGAAAAATTTAGAATTAAGAATTAAGAATTAAGAAAATTACTTTTAAGCCCTATTTTTAACTTTTTTTATTCTTCATTCTTCATTCTTCACTCTTCATTTAAAAAAGTACACCACCGTAGGCAGATGGTCGCTATAGCCTTTTAGCCATCGCTGTCCGATGACAGTGCGCAGGGGTGTGCCCTTGAACCGTCCATCGGGTTCGAGCATATAGTCGCGGCAGAAGACGTTATGACCGTAATAGGTCAGGGACTTGTACTTCGGGCGTTTGCTGAGGTCAACAAGTGACTTCGAGAGGATTATCTGGTCGAAGAGATTCCATCTGCCCATATATTCCAATGTGCCATGCCCATCGACAAGCGTGTTCCAAAACGGATTCCAGAGGTCGCGCCTCTCCTTTAGTTCCCAAGGATAACGTCGGGCAGCGAGGTCTATGGCCATAGACTCATCCATGGGGTCATCGTTCATATCGCCCATGACTATCAGTTTTACATTCGGGTCGTCATCTATAAGCGAATCGACAACGGCACGCAACTGCCTGGCTCCAAGTTTGCGATAGAACTCTCCGCTGTATCTGCTTGGAAGATGGTTCACCACAATCGTGACATGCTCATGAGCCATGGTGCCGCTCACAACAAAAAATCCGCGGGTGAAATAGTTGCGGTCCTTCTCTAACTCCTGGACATAAGGAACGAGCCGTGTGTTTCTCACCTCAAAAACCTTCGGGTCATAGAGCAGTGCGCAGTCAATACCTCTTACGTCGGGTCCTTCGATATGTTCATACCTGAAGCCACGGCTTTTCAGAGGCTCCGTGGCACAAAGGTCATCCAGCACACGGGCGTTTTCCGCCTCAGCCACACCAATTACCCCACAGCCTTGGGCAAGACTGTCGGTGCCCAACTCTCCCAACACCTTGGCGAGATGGTCCAGTTTCAACCGGTATCTCTCTGTATTCCACTTATACATACCCTTTGGGAGAAAAGCCGAATCGTTCTTCCCCGCGTCATGCACTGTGTCGAAGAGGTTTTCAAGATTGTAAAACCCGACGGCATATTTCTCGCCCTTTCCCTTGGCAACCGCTTGTCCTGCAAGTATCAGCACAAGGGATAGCAATAAAAAGCATTTTCTCATATAAATCAGATATTTGTCACAATCCCCTCGATATATGTTTTAAGTATATGAATTCCGGTCTTGTTATCGCCTCCGAGGGGGATGATGAGGTCGGCGAATTTCTTTGTCGGCTCAATAAACTGCTCATGCATTGGTTTGAGCACCTTCTGATAGCGGTCGATAACCATCTCCACGGTTCGTCCTCTCTCCACGCAGTCGCGCTGGATATTCCTAATGAGCCGCTCGTCGCTGTCGGTATCCACGAAAATCTTCAGGTCCATCATCTCTCGCAGCTCAGTGTTGATAAGAGCCATAATGCCCTCAATGATAACCACCGGCTTGGGATCAACATGAACTGTCTCCTTTTCGCGGTTGCTCTTAATATATGAATATGTGGGTTGCTCCACTGACTCACCCTGCCTGAGCTGCTTGACGTGCTGCACCAACAGTGGCCAGTCGAAGGCGTCGGGATGGTCGAAATTAATCGCCCTCCTTTCCTCTTCGGTCATGTGGGTGGTATCGTTATAATACGAGTCAACAGGCACCACCGCAACATAATGCGGCGGCAGGGCCTCCACTATTTTCTTAACGACGGTGGTTTTACCCGAACCTGTGCCGCCGGCAATACCTATTATTTTCATTGTTCGTTTTCGTTATCTTTTTCGTTATCGTCTGTCTTTTTCGTCTCCACCATATCAGCCTTGTCCAGCCCCCTTTTCTTGAGATTAATCTTGGTGGCATTAACCACCTCGCTTGCCCCGTAAAGCAGGCAGCACCACCCGATTATGGTCATCGGCAAGGCAGCTGCCTCCATAGGCTGGAACATGACATAAAGTCCTGCAAGCAGTATCAGCGACGGCGACACCCAGAATCCCCATGAGATAGTTCCCCAACGGCGGGCGTTGTAGAGGGACATAAACTGGTTGAGCGCGCCAAGGATAAGTATTCCGCCCATGATATACATAAGTATCTCCACAAATATCGCGGGAGACATCACAAGCATTATTCCAAGGATGATGCTTCCTATGCCAACAAGCGGGAATGTGGGACGACCCTTTGATATTATCCTCCCCTCGGAGTCGGTGATTACATAATCGGACGTATTGTTCTTGCGGGCATTAAGATAAGCCAATGTGGAGAACAGGCCCGACAAGAGGAACATCACACCTATGGCGAGAGTTATCCACGTCACTGTATTCTCGGGGTTGCGCAAGAGCAGCACACCGATAATTATCGAGCAAATGGCTCTGAAAAATGAACTTTGTACTATCTTCATGTCACTTTATGTTTATATTTCACTGCAAAATTAATAAAAAATATTGGTATTGCAATTTTTTTTTGTACTTTTGTCGCAAAAAAATATTAATATGACAGTTTTATACTTGGTTAGACATGGTGAAACGGTTGACAACGCCAACCAAATCATGCAGGGACAGACTCAGGGAGAGCTAAACGAAAAAGGCATCGCACAGGCTCGCGAGGTGGCGGAAAAGCTTCTTGGCGAACATTTCGATGCCTTTGTGTCGAGCGACTTGAAGCGGTCCTTTGACACGGCGACAATAATTGCCCGGCCTCATCATCTCCCGGTAGTCACCACCCCTTTGCTAAGAGAGAGAGATTGGGGCAGTTTCACGGGGAAATACATTCCTGACTTGAAAGACAAGGTTTGGCCCGACGACATCGAGTCACTTGACGCTTTGAAAAGGCGTGCGACGGAGTTTCTCAACTACATACGCACCACCTTTCCTGACCAGAGAGTTATTGCGGTTGGTCATGGTATCATCAATAAGGCTATTCAGTCTGTGTATTTCGACAAGCCAATGAACGAGATTCAGAAGATGACCAATGCCGAAATCCGCATTTTGGAATTATAATTGTTTTACTTGCGATGAGCTGCACTGCTGGAGCGGATGCCGCCGCTTGACGAGGAGGATTTCACACTGCGGCTTGAACTGCTGCCACCCTGACTGAAAGAGCGGGATGGGGAACTGTTGCGACTAAAGCTGCGCGATGGTGAGCTGCTTTCCCTGTTTACGGTAACCCTGGTGGAGCTGCTGCGCACTCCGCGGTCGCTTGAGAATCCGTTTTGTCTCATTGTGTGTGTCCTCGACTCAAATGAGCGGTTCATGTTCTGGCGGCGACTGCCGTTGTCGGAGTTCTGGCGAACATTTCTGAAACGGTTGTTGTTGCCGCGATCCATGTTCGGACGGTTGTTATTGCCACGATCCATGTTCGGACGGTTGTTGTTGCCGCGGTCCATATTCGGACGGTTGTTGTTGCCGCGGTCCATATTCGGACGGTTGTTGTTGCTGATAGCCGGTCGGCTTTTGTCAAAACGTCTGTTGTCAAACCGGTCTCTCATTCCCACATGCTCAGTCCTTGCACTGCGGAACCTGTCCTGATGACCGTGGTAATAGCTGTGTCCGCCATTCATTCTCCAGCTGTGACCTCCCCTGTAGGAAACATAGACTGTAGGATGGGAGAAATAGAAGAATGTGCGCCTGGGGTATCTTGCATAAATTCCGAAGTGCCAGCATCCTGCATCCCAGTATAAGGGGCGGTAGAAATACGAGGCAGCGCGGAATGCTTCCAACTGCCAGTCGAACAGTACATATCCCATATCATAGTTTCTGCGTGTCCAATATGTGCCGTAGAGGTCGTCAACCGTAGATACACTCATCAGATAGTCGAGGTTGATTTCATAACATGCGTCATACTGCTCGTCGGTGAGATTCAGTTCGTAAGCCATCTTGTCAGTGAGGAAGAGGGCTTCCCTTTGAGCCTGCGTGAAGCTCATAGCGTTGGCGTTTAATGCTATCGTCATCATTGCCATGATTGAGAGTATAAGCTTTTTCATATCTTTGTTTTTTTAATTGTTATACAATAATTTTGTTTTCTGCTGCAAAGTAACTACTTTTTCCGCAATTTGGCAAGAGGTTTTTCCCTACATTTGGGTGGGATTTTCCCTAATAGCTGTTCAAATGAGCGTTTTTTTTGATATTTTCCTCTATTTATTGCCGTTTTCACGTTTTTTTTTGTACTTTTGCAGCTCAAATATATAAAATGAAAAAGATTATTTATATCATAGCATCAATCTTGACTATCGCTTCATGTGACATCCGCACGTCGGACAACGGCGACCTCGACGGCTACTGGCAACTACGCAGTGTGGATACCCTGACTACCGGCGGCAGTTGTGACATGCGTGACAGTCTGCGCTTCTGGAGCTTCCAGGTACACCTGCTCCATGTTCGCGACAACCGCGACACTTCAATACATCCCGTATTCATGCGGTTTAATATCAGCGATGAGAAGATGACGCTCTCCAACCCTATCATCGACCTACGGGATTCCTCTGACTTAGTGCTCAAGGACTATGAAGTGCTGAAACGATGGGGCATTAACGACATGCCCGAGACGATGAGAATCATAAAGCTCAACGGTTCAAAGATGGTTCTCGAAAACAGGCTTCTCAGGCTCAATTTCCGAAAATACTGATTTTTACACATTATTATATATATAAAGAAAAAGAATTATGAACATAGGAGAAAAGCTGCCCGCATCGCTCGGGCTTAACCAGAACGGCGAGGAGGTGACTCTCGCTAACCTCGCAGGCAAGAAGGTCATCCTCTATGCCTATCCCAAGGACAACACATCCGGCTGCACTGCCGAGGCATGCTCGCTAAAGGAGCACTATCAGGAACTGCAAGATGCCGGCTACACCGTGGTAGGCATCAGCAAGGACTCTGCCGCCAGTCACCAGAAGTTCATCGACAAGTATGAACTCCCCTTCCCTCTCATTGCCGACACCGACACCACCATGCTGCAACAGCTCGGCGCATGGGGCGAGAAGACCATGTGCGGCCGCAAGTGCATGGGCACCCTGCGCACCACATGGCTCATCAACGAGAATGGCGAGGTGGAGAAGATTTTCACTCCCAAGGAAATCAAGACAAAAATCCACGCTGAACAGATCTTGGAGTACATTTCAGAGAAGGGGTGTTAAATTTCAGAAAAGGGGAGTTAAGGGAGTTAAAGGAGTTAAGGGAGTTAAAGACGTATGTTCTAACGTCAGGGAACTCGTTGACGGATGCGAAAAGACTATTGTCTTTAACTCCTTTAACTCCCCTTAACTCCTTTAACTCCCTTAACTCCTTTAACTCCTAAAAACAATGGAGGCGGAGGATATGTCAATCCCCCGCCTTTTTTCCATCAACATGTAACCATCTTTTCAGTAGCTTTTTGATTTGATCATTTTTAGTAGATAAGTTTCCTTTTGCCTGTGTACTTGGAAATCATTTTTTCGATATCTTTTGTTTTTACGCTGCAAAATTAGTAATAAAATTCCATTCAAATACTATAAATATCTAAAAAACACCACGTAATCGTTTGAGTAATCGGAAAAAATGTGTAATTTTGCACCGCAATTCCTCAATAATCAGGTTTTGCACTAATAATATTCGAAAAAATGTACAGTATAGTAATAGACAATTATCTCAGGAAATTTGGATTCAGGGAATTCACACCTAAGGCCGTTCTCTTCGATATGGACGGCGTTCTATATGACTCGATGCCCAACCATGCATACAGTTGGCACACCTCGATGGCATCCTTTGGCATCGAGATGAGCGAGGCCGACGCATACGCACACGAGGGTATGCGCGGAGTGGAAACGATAAAGAAAATCGTCAAGGAGCAGCGAGGTATCGTTATCTCCGACGAGGAGTCGCAACGCATGTATGACGAGAAATCACGCATCTTCGCCACACGGCCACAGGCGCAGGTTATGGAGGGAGTGATTGAACTTCAGCGCAAGATAAAGGCGTGCGGAATGAAGATTGTAGTGGTCACAGGAAGTGGTCAGCATTCTCTTCTCGAAAAACTCACCCACGACTTCAGCGGACTGATTGAACCGGGAATGATTGTCTCCAGTTTCGATGTCACCCGTGGCAAACCCCATCCCATGCCTTATCTCAAAGGTATGGAGAAGGCGGGTGTTAACCCCTGGGAGGCCATAGTTGTGGAAAACGCACCGCTCGGAGTGCGTGCCGCCGTGGCTGCGCAGATATTCACCGTAGCGGTGAACACCGGTCCCCTGCCCAACAAGATGCTCTCTGACGAAGGAGCTAATTTGGTTTTCGACTCTATGACGGAGTTCGGGATTGAATGGGAGAGACTTGTTTTTAAATGAAGAGTGTTTTTAAATGAAGAATGTTTTTAAACACAAAGACACAAAGAGACGAAGGTTTTCTTTGGAGACAAAGACAACAAGCGACTTAGTAAGTCGCCACAAAGCCTTGCGGTAGGAGAAATAAAAACACAGAGTCACGGAGGCACGGAGTCCAAATTATAAGTTTTAAAGAAACAGAGAAAAAACTCTGTGACTCCGTGTCTCTGTGTTGAATAAAAAAAACTTTGTGGACTTTGTAAGCAGCTTCGCTGCTCTCTGTATCTTCCATAAGCGAAAAAAGAACTTTGTTCCTTCGTGTCTTTGTGTTCAAAAATATAAAAAACTCTGTGACTCCGTGTCTCTGTGTTTAAAAATAAAAAACTTTGTGGTCTTTGTTAAAAGCAGCTTTGCTGCTCTCTGTATCTTCCATTAGCGAAAAAAGAACTTTGTTCCTTCGTGTCTTTGTGTTCAAAAATATTAAAAAAACTCTGTGTTTAAAAATAAAAAATAAAAAATGAATATTGAACCTATAGCATATTTCCGGTCACCACTGAAGTCAAAGTTCGGCGTTCCCCGACAGAGCGGGATTGCACCTGAACTTACAGGCACTATCGTGATGACGGGCAAGTGGAATGACGCGGAATGCCTGCGGGGACTCGAGGATTTCGACTACCTTTGGATTCTGTGGGGATTCTCCGAGAATGTGGACGCACGGAAACATGCCACTGTGCGACCGCCACGACTCGGAGGTAACCGACGCATGGGGGTATTCGCCACACGCTCGTCATTCCGACCTAACAATATCGGACTCTCCTCAGTGCGAATACTGAAAATCAATGCCTTGCCGGGAAAGGACATCGAAATAGAAGTGGCAGGAGCCGACCTCATGGACGGCACTCCCATATACGACATCAAGCCATATCTGCCACAGTTCGACGCACATCCCGACGCCCGCGCCGGATTCACTGACACCCACGAGTGGAGACAACTGAATGTCATCATATCCGAGGACATCCGCCAACAGCTCGGCGAGACTCGCTGTCGACAGCTCTGCGAAATACTTGCCGAAGACCCACGGCCGCAATACCACGACTCGCCCGAACGTGTCTATGGACTGCCTTTCGACGGCTACGACATCAAGTTCAGAGTTGTCAATAATTCGTTAATTATTATCCATATTGACTTGTTTTAAATCAAGGAAAAACACTTTTTTCGTTAAAACACACTAAAAACTCTTGCAAAAGGGACTGAAAATCATTAAATTCGCAGTCGGTAATCAAATTGTATTCAAATTTTAATTGTGTGTTAGTATGTTAATAGCCATTATTATCGTCATTAGTTTGGCATGTTCCGCTTGCATCCTTCGAATGCGAATGATGCAGGAACAGATTGAGGACATGAAGAAGGAAAACTCAGTCAAGACAGCTTTCCTCACCAAGTTCAGCAAGGAGCTGGAGAATCCGTTGCGCAACATCAACAAGCAGGCGGAGATTATCACCCGCCCTGACCTTTATCTGTCAAAGACAGACAAGAAATATATATTTGACCAAATAACATACAACACAAACCTCATCACCACTTTCATCGACGAGTGTTGCTTTCTTTCAGGCAGCGGAAAGGGACGCCAAGTAGTCAAAGAGAAGTTCAGCCCTAACGTGCTCTGCATGAAGTGCATCGAGACTATCAAGATGAGCATGGACAAGGACGAGAAACTCCGAATTGAGTTTAAAAGGGAGATTGACGACTCCGACTTCGCCCTCTCCGACACTCGCATCGTTGAGCTTATCCTCGACGAACTGCTTCTAAACGCATGCCGTTTTTCGCCAAACCGTTTTGTCCGTGTAGCCACGCGCCGCACCGATATTGGCGACCGCTTTATGATAATCGTAGAAGACATTGGTTCAAGCATACCCAAGGAACGTATTCCATATCTCTTCCATTGGTTTGACAACCCAGAGGATGCGCGCGATGATGCCGAGATTGACCTCAGCATCATCTTCCGCCTTGCCCTCAAGATTGACGGCTATCTCGAATACGACCCCTCATATACAGAAGGTACGCGCATGAAGCTTATCTTCTAAGGTTTTATCCACAGATTTCCACGGAGTTTTAATTATAACTGGATTATCACAGATTATGGCAGCATAGAATAATCTGTGGAAAATATTACATATCCCTGTCAAGACGGTTGAGCCACAGGTATTTATGTGTCTCAACCACCAATATGCGGCTCAGGAAGAGCAGTGAGAGGAGGTTGGGGATTGCCATCATGGCATTCATGCAGTCGGCAATGTTCCACACCAACGTAAGACTGATGATACTTCCCGCATACACCGACAGGATATAAACCACACGGTATGCCACCATCCATCGCTTGCCCTTGAGATACTCCACCGCCCTCTCGCCGTAATAACACCAGCCAATGGCAGTGCTGAAGGCGAAGGTAACCAATCCAATGGAGAGCATCGGAGTGCCGATATAGGGAATCTTGCCGAAAGCATCCTTGGTCAATGTGGCTCCGTTGCTATAATCGATGTCAGGATAGGCTATGATGCTCGACACAATCACCAGTCCCGTCATGGCGCAAATCACCACCGTGTCCCAAAACGTTCCCGATGATGACACCAATGCCTGGCGCACAGGATTGCGGGTCTGTGCAGCAGCCGCCACAATAGGTGCCGAACCTAATCCCGACTCATTCGAGAACAGGCCTCGGGCTATGCCGTATCTTGCCGCCATCATCACCGACGAACCGACAAAACCGCCGCCCGCAGCCTCGGGGGAAAACGCCGACACACATATCAGCTTGACCGCAGGCCACAGATACTCGGCGTTCATCACGAGTATCACCACGCAACCCACGATATAGAACAATGCCATGAAAGGCACAAGCAGTTCGCACACCTTGGCTATCGACTTCACTCCACCGAACACCACGGCTGCCAACAATCCGCACACTACAAGTCCAGTAACCCACTGAGGCACACCGTAAGTCTCAAACGTCATCACCGACATGGCGTTTGCCTGCACCGTACTGCCAATGCCAAAGGATGCAATAGCCGTGAAGAAGGCGAACATCACCGCCATCTTCTTCCATCCCAATCCGCGCTCAAGGGCATACATCGGACCTCCCAACATCCTGCCGTCCTCAGTCTTCACCCTGTATTTTATGGCAAGCAAACCTTCGGAATACTTCGTTGCGATACCAAATACTCCTGTCAGCCAGCACCATAGCACGGCTCCCGGCCCTCCAAGGGCGATGGCTGTAGCCACGCCGATTATATTGCCAGTACCAATGGTAGCCGCTAATGCCGTGGCAAGAGACGCGAACTGCGACACGTCGCCAGTAGCACCTGGGTCGCGCTTAACCGATAGTTTGATGGCAGTGAAAATCTTTCGCTGCGGGAATTTCAGTCTGACGGTAAGAAACAGGTGGGTGCCAAGCAGAAGTATCATCATTGGCCATCCCCACAGGGCTGAACTAATCTCGGAAAAGAATTGACTAATAGTATCCATACTTAATCTTTAATAATAAATTATTGTGTTTGTGTATTCTTCTTATCAAATCTCACAGTGACTGCCCTGAAGCCCAAACCCTTCATAATATTGGCAATCTGAGCCTCGGCATTCATCTCTGCAGCACGAATATTCTTGGCGTTCAGGCAGTTACGCTTCATCATCGAGTATGCCCTGCGATACATCGCCTCACGGTCGGCAGCCGACCATCTGCCACTCTCGTAGAATGATTTTGTGCGGGCCTCGTCGATAAAGTCATTGTCGAGCAGTTCCACCTTGGGCAGGGTCACCGTCACCGAATCGCCCGTGGCCTCTATCCATCTCGGCCCAACCTTGCGCATATTAACGCCAATACTCAATTGTCCATAGTAGATTCTTACAAGATGGTCGTCAGAGAATATGCCCTTCCTCGTCGTGTCCACCATCTCCTCGTCGGCAATGGATAGAAACTCCCATTCGCCAATCGACTTAATCGACTGGATGACTTCGGGTGTGATGTCAATCTTGTTGTCGCTCACCACCTCAATCTTGGCATCCTTCACCTCATCTATGAGTCGCCAAACGAGTCCTACCACAACAATCAACGCCACAAGGCCCAACAAGATATATATATTCGTCAATTTACTCATACATTATACTCTATGTCTCTGTAACTCTGTGGTTATAAAAATCTTCATTCTTTAATTCTATCGTAATCATCTTCTCGTCATATCCCATTTTCACAATCATGGGAATAAGTATCTTGGCTGCATTCACGGCAGTGGTCTCATTGATGTCGAGACGCGGTATTGAGTTGACGACAGCCTGTCGGCCTTGTTTCTCAAACTCAGCCATCTCCTCGTCGGAGAATCGTGAACGGATGATCGACACATATTCCTTAATGCCCGCTTGGTCAATCTTACTTGCAGTGACTGCCACCTGTGGTTGGGGCAATGTGACAACGATGCGCTTTCCTTCGCGTCTCACGTTTTTCTCCGAGAAATCCGAGAAATCGATATATCCCTTCAGGGTAACGTTCATCGGTATGGCAATCTTCCTGTCGCCCACGGGCATTTTCATATCCACCTCATGTCCGAGCACCTTACCCTTTAGTCGGGGTTCGTCACTATAAGTAACGATTTTGCGGATATTATATTCCGAAGTATATAGTTTCGAGCATTTGCGGATGTCCCTGATGAGCATAGGTATGTTGTCCGTTGCCGAATTATTTTCGGCAACGTCATTCCCGTTTTCCTTGTCACCGCCACATGCCATACAGAGAAATGCGATAATAAATATGAAATAATTCCTCATCCCTAATTCATAATCCCTAATTCATAATTCTCATAAAGTACGTCTCGATGTCCTCCCAGCATTTGAACTCAGGCGCACCGAGCATAATGCATGTTCCCATGAATCCCTTCTCCTCGTCAGTGGAGATGATGAAATCGCCAAGCAGGAGCGATGGCCTGTTGGTCATAATCACACGGTTGTAAGCCGGTGCACTGATGGCATCCTCTATCCAGTCCTGTGACTCTGTGATATAGGCATGGTCATTGGTGGGAGCCTTCACCACGAAATACACGTCATAGCTCTCCATGAGCCTCTCGAAAGTCTTGTGCATGTTTGAGCGCGGCTTACCGTAGCCGTCGCGCATGGCATCGAGAGTGATATATAGCACTGGTTTCTCCCTACCCTCCTGACGGTCGTCAATCCATCTTATCACCGGCACTAGATAGTGAATAGCCACCTTGTCGATTAGCCTGTGCTCGCCATGGAACTTCACCGCCTGGGGATAATGCCCGCGATAGAGATCGAAGGTATGCACCAAGGGGTCGTTGTCGCCGAAGAGTCCCCACACCCTCAGCTTCTCCTCCTCCGTCAGCTTGCCCTCATCGAAGCACTGCTCAGTCAAGTCGGCAAACTGTTTGACGAGAGCCTTGGTCACGATGAACTCCTGCACTCCGTCGCGCCTCGGGTTCTGATAAGTCTGCTTGCCTATCATTCCGTGCTTGCCCATGGTGTCGCCCATCTGGAATGCGGGATTCACCAATATGCGGTCATATCCGTAGAGTTGCTCGGTCATCATTCCTCCCGCCGACGAACCGATGATGAGATCCGGCTTTTCCTCCTCACACCTTCTTCTGAGGAAGTCAATCGCCTCCTGAGGCACAAGCGGAATATCGTCAGCCACAATCTCCGCTCCGGGCATAAGTTGCCTGAGCAAAGCCACAGTCCCCGACTGTGCCGAGGATGCGAAACCATGTACATACATTACTTTCTTCCCCTTCATCAATGCGGGAAACTCTATATGATATTGCTTTTCCATAATCACTCATTTTATATATTTTCGGTGCAAATATACATATATTTTTCAGAAAAAGCAAAGTTTATCCTAAAAAATCCCAATTAACATACGTCTTATTGAAAAAAATCATTATCTTTGCAGCGAAATTGAGATTATATTAAAAGATTTAAAGATTGAAAGATTGAAAAATTAAATAATTGAATAATTGAAATATTGAAATTATGACAATGAATAAAACCATAACATTTGGATGTATCCTGGCTGCCGCGACATTTCTCACGGCTTGCAGCGAGAAGAAGAAGAGCGACAACATCATCACCAAGAAAGAGGTGAAGAAAGTGCCTTCGGCTCCTGTAAGAATGCAAGAATACAACCAGACTATCGATATTGAACTTGCAGGAAGCCAACTCACCTGTTTCATCCACCGTATGCCCAACGACAGTCTTGACAACGTGAAGGACGAAACCGGCCAGCCGTATGTGGACAACGTCATCGAACTCAATATCACAAGAACCGACGGCAGCGTCTTCTTCAAGAAAACATTCACCAAGAAATCATTCGACTCTTTCATCGATGACGACTACCGCAAAACGGGAATACTCGAAGGACTCGTGTTTGACAAAAACGAAGGCAATGTGCTGAGATTCGCCGCAAGCGTGTCACATCCCAACACCGACGAATACATCCCGCTGCTTGTGAAAATAGACCGCAAGGGAAACATGACCATCGAGCATGACACCAATCTCGACACCACTTCTAATGATGACGAGGAAGAGGTATGAAAGCTGATAATATAATAAGGATATACGGGCGTGAGACAACCGAACAGTTGCGCGGATGCAACGACGAGGCGGAGATGAAGGAGGTACTCGAACAAAAGGGATTCACAGTCTCCGATGCCGACATCAAGGCCATTCACCAGCTGATGAAAACCATGAGCGGCGCACTGCGTGAACTCTCGCTCGACGAACTCAACCAAATCACGGGAGGGACAATATTATGAGCAATAACCTTTTCAGAAACGAGAGTCTCGACAATCTGAATACACCGGGACAAATCAATGATTTCGTCAAGGTGACCACACCACCGCTGTATATCGTGCTTATGGCGATGACCATTTGCTCGGTGGTGGTTTGCCTGTGGATTGCCTTCGGCACTGTCACCGAGCATGTGCAGTCGGTGGCTGTGGTATTCCCTCATGCCACGCCCCATCGCGTTTCCTGCGACAAGGACGGCACCGTGGCATCCATAATAGCCACTAAGGGAAGCAATGTTGACGTTGGCTCTCCCTTGGTCGTGGTAAGGCATGGGGATGAGTGCGACACACTCGTGTCCAACGTCTGCGGCCGACTCATCAACATAAAGAACGTGGATGACACCTTCAGGCCCTACGAGACCATTGCCGAAATCATCCCCGACACCAAGTCAGCCGTCAACAGGGAACTTATCACTTACGTGGAATATAAGGACCTGCGCTCACTCCAGCCCGGCCAGGAGGTGCAGGTCACTCCCGTTGACCTCCACCGCGAGGACTATGGCTATATCCGTGGACATATCACCAACGTCAACCACTTTCCCGCCAATATCGAAGAGGCGAAACAGAGGTCGGCGGTGAGGAACTTTGTGGATAACATATTCCCCACCGAAACGGCTTACGAGGTGAGGCTGGTTGTGGATACAAGCAAGGACGACCCACGGCTGCTTGACTGGTCGAGACAGAAAAGCAGGGACATCAGGCTCAGCTCAATGTCTTTCTGCAATGTGCAGATTATCACAGGGAGCAAGCCGGTGTATAGGGTGGTATTGAAAAATTGAAATACTCAACTTTCACAAGTAAGGGTAGTTAAAGAAGTTAAGGGAGTTAAGGGAGTTAAAGACGTATGTTTTGCCCCTGAAAACTCCTTAAAGAAGCTAAAAGACTATTGTCTTTAACTCCATTTAACTCCTTTAACTCCATAAAGTTGAGCAAATGCGAAACTTAAATAAAATATTAATATATTTGAGAGGGCGATGAGCAAAGGACATATAAAGAAGGTGCCTGTAGTTATGCAGATGGAGACCGTGGAGTGTGGTGCCGCGGCCCTCTCTATGCTGCTCGCTTATCACGGCAAGTGGCTGTCCATCGAACAGCTGCGCACCGACTGCGGTGTGTCGCGAGATGGCAGCAATGCCCGCAATATCGTGCTGGCAGCCCGCTCCCACGGTATGGACGCCCACGGATGGCATGCCGAACTGTCAGACCTTCCCTCACTCGCTCCTGCCATCATCCACTGGAACTACAACCACTTCGTCGTGTTCAAGGGATTCGACCGCGGACTGGCGTTCATCAACGACCCTGCCGCTGGCAGCATGGCCGTGTCAATGAAGGAATTCCAACGCTCCTACACCGGCATTGCCATCACAGCCGAACCGGGATCCGACTTCAAGCCACAGGGACACCAGACCTCCATTCTGCATTACGTGCGCGAGAATATCCGCGGTGTCAAGGATGCCTTCATCTTCACATTGCTGATGGGAATCCTGATGGCTTTTGCAGGAATGATCTATCCACTCTTCTCACAGATATTCCTCGACAGTATCATTACGGGTAAGAACGACGAGTGGACCACTCCCTTCTTCGTGGGCATTGGATGTCTCGTGATATTCAATTTCCTTCTCGCATTACTCGACAATGTCTATGGGCGACGCTTTGCAGGCAGCATGTCCATCAAGGGCAACACACGTTTCCTTTGGCATGCCCTCAACCTCCCCGTCGAATTCTTCACCCAGAGATATGTGGGCGACATAGTGCAGCGACAGTCGCTCAACGAACATATCACCACCACCCTCGTCAGGATTCTTGCCCCTTACGCAGTGAACGTTGCACTGCTCGTGGCGTATATTGCCGTTATGGCCCAATATAGCATACCACTCACAGTTATCGGCATTGCTGTTGTGGGCCTCAACATCTACACCGTGGCATCCGAACGCGAACTACGCACCAATCTCGCGCGAGCCCTCGAACAGAGCGAGGGACGCTTCTACGGCATCACCATGTCGTGCGTTGACAATATAGAGAGCATCAAGGCAGCCGGAGCCGAAAGGGGATTCTTCGAGTTCTGGTCGGGCAACTTCGCCCGACGCAACAATCAGGAGGTGGCTTTCCAGAAACGCCCCTTCTGGCCTTATGTCTTCGGGCAGTTTGCCAACTCGTTTATCCTGATTCTCGGTGCCGCCCTCATCCTCAACGGCCAGTTCTCCATCGGTATGCTGATGGCATTCCAGGGCTTCATGGCTGAATTTATGAAACCTGCCATGGGACTCATGTCTGGCTCAACGACAGTGCTTGAGATGCGCTCGCAGATGGAACGCATAGATGACGTTATGGCCTATCCCACCGAGACTCCTCCCGCCAATGTCCCCTCTCAGTCTGACAATGCAAAACTGGGAGGAAAAGTGGAACTGAGAAACGTGACCTTCGGCTACAGCACCAGTGCGCCGCCACTCATCCGCAACTTCTCGATGACCCTCCAACCCGGCAAGAGCGTTGCCATCGTTGGTGCGTCGGGATGCGGCAAGAGCACAATAGCAAAATTAGTGTCAGGACTATATAAGCCATGGAGCGGAGAGATTCTCTTCGACGACCGCGACAGTCGTGACATCTCGCGCAGCGAAATGGTCAACTCGGTGGCATCCATCGACCAGAACGTGGTGCTTTTCGACGACACCATTGCCGAGAACCTCAAGATGTGGGACCACTCCATCGAGGACTTCACCATAACCATGGCATGTATAGATGCAGGCATACGTGACGACATCATATCGCGTCCCCGAGGCTTCAACACCCGTCTCGTCAAGGGCGGCGGCAACTTCTCAGGCGGTCAGCGTCAGCGGTTCGAGATTGCCACGGCATTAGCCCGCGAACCGGTAATCCTGATTCTCGACGAGGCCACCAGTGCCCTCGACACCATAATGGAGCGTGAGGTGATGCAAAGCATCCGCCAGTGCGGTGCCTCCACCATAGTGATAGCCCACCGCCTAAGCACCATCCGCGACTGCGACGAGATAATAGTGATGGACAAGGGAGAAATAGTCCAGCGAGGCACCCACGACGAGCTAATAGCCCAGCCGGGAGCCTACCTGGAATTAATCAGGAATTAGAAAAAATGCTATTCGACGACCAGATAAACAAAAGACAATCCCGCGAGACCGCCGACCTCCGCGAAGTGTTCGGCGACACTGCCTCCGACATGGGCTTCAAGGTGAACCGTGGTTCCACCAGAGGCTCAGGAGACCGTGTGCTCCATCGCCTCCTCGAACATCTCGAAGTCACCGACTACCAGCTCGACTCCGACGGCTTCCTCACTCCCGACGAACAGCTCGAACAAATCCTGCGTCCGCGAGGTATTATGCAGCGCAAGGTGGAACTCGAGGGACAATGGTGGAAGATGACCATCGGACCCAAGCTCGGACAGGACAACGAGGGCAACATGCTCCTCTTCCTGCCACGCAAATGGGTCTTCGGATATAAGTGCATATTCCCAAATGGCGAAGAACGCAAGGTAGATGCACAGCTGATGAAAAACGTCAAGCCTCTCGCCCTCGCCTTCTATCACGCACTGCCGCCCCGACCGCTCAAGGGCATCGACCTCATCAAATACGCACTGCGCATACTCCCCACCTCGGCTGTCTTCGCTGTATTGTCCACCGCCCTTGTGGTGAGTCTCTTCGGCATGTTTATCCCGTTCATCAACAAGCTCATCTTCAATAGCATCATCCCCAACGGCAGACTCTCGGAACTCTTCCCCGTGGCGGCTCTCTTTGGCGGTGTCGTTGTGGGCACTGCCCTAATGGAGGTGATGCGCAACAAACTGATTCTCCGTCTTAAGGATATCCTCGGCATAAACCTCCAAAGTGCAGTCATGGCACGCATACTCACGCTCGACACCGGTTTCTTCTGGAAATACTCTTCAGGCGAAATCACCAACCGCATTACATCCATTCGCCAGCTGTGCTCGCTTGCCAACAATGCCATCCTCGGAACACTCATCACACTGATCTTCTCTGTAATTTATGTGTTCCAGATTCTCGTCTATGCCAAGTCGCTACTCTTACCGTCGCTCATCCTGCTCTTCGTTCAGTTTGCACTGCTTGTGATATATGCCATACAGATGCACAACGAGGAGCGCGAACTCGCCGAACACAAGTCCATGCTCGACGGTATGGAATATAACATGTTTGCGGGCATACAGAAGATTAAACTCACCGGCTCAGAGAAACGGGTGTTCACCAAGTGGCTCGACCTCTACCGCCACTGCGCGCATATCTCCTACAACCCCTCGATGTGGGTGAAAATCATGCCTGCGCTCATTGCCCTCTGCCAGACGGGCAGCCTCGCCATAATATGGTGGTACGCTGTGGAGAACCACGTCGGAGTGTCCGACTTTATCGCCTTCAGCGTGGCTTACGGAATGATTGCGTCGGCACTCGCCGCCATCATCAACATCATTCCCGACGTGGCACAGGTGAGTCCGCTCATCAAGATAGCCGAACCGGTGCTCGACACCACTCCCGAACTGACTCCTGACGCTCCGCAGGTGCAGTATCTCAGCGGCTGCATCGAGGTCAGCGACCTCTCCTTCCGCTACAACGACGAGGGCAACTGGCTGTTCCGCCATTTCAACCTCAAGATCAATCCCGGGGAATACGTGGCTATAGTGGGAGCGTCGGGATGCGGCAAGAGCACACTGCTCAGGCTGCTCCTCGGATTCGAACACCCGCAGGCTGGCGGTGTGTTCTACGATAACTACGACCTCTCGAAATGCGACAAGACCAGTCTCCGACGCATGATCGGCTCTTGCCTACAGGGCGGTAGCCTCTTCGCCGGAGACATATTCAGCAACATAACTGTCACCGCGCCCAACTCCACTCTCGACGACGCATGGCGTGCCGCAGAATTGGCGGGCATCGCCGACGACATCCGGCAGATGCCAATGCAGATGCACACCGTGGTCAGCGAGGGCAACCAGGGATTCAGCGGCGGACAGAAACAGCGCATACTAATAGCGCGCGCCCTCATCGCCAACCCCACCATCCTGCTTATGGACGAGGCAACAAGCGCACTCGACAACATATCCCAGCGTATCGTCGCCGAGAATATCGACCGCCTCGACTGCACACGCGTCGTCATCGCACACCGACTGAGCACCGTGCGCAACTGTTCGCGCATCATTGTGCTCGACAAGGGGCAGATTGCCGAGGAAGGCACTTACGATGAACTGATGGAGAAGAACGGACTTTTCAGGAAGTTGGCGGAAAGGCAATTATGAAAGAATGAAGAATTAAGAATTATACATTTATAAAATTATGAGGAAACTATTATTTATCATCGCTGTCTGGCTGACGACTGCGGCAATATATGCCCAGAAGAAAGTGACATTCGCACCCCAATGGGATGCGCAAGCCCAGTTTGCCGGCTATTTCGTGGCGAAGGAGAAGGGATTCTTCAAGGAGGAAGGTCTCGACGTGACGATTATCTATCCCACCTACTCCCAGTCCTCCCACGTGCTGCTCACAGAGGGCAAGTGCCAGTTTATCACCACCATGCTCCTCGATGCCATGAAGATAAGAGACTGGGGCACCGACTTGGTCAACATCCTGCAAACATCGCGCCACAACGGCACTGTCATCGTTGGTCACAACGGCAAGAACCCTGCCAAGATGAAAGGGGCGAAGGTGGGGAAATGGAATGCCGGATTCTCACTTATAGCCATGATTGCCAACAAGAAGGAGCAATTCGACTACAATTTCATACGTTTCACCAACAATGTGTCGCTCTTCCTCTCGGGAGCCATCGACGCCACACTTGCCATGAGCTACAACGAATATTACCTTCTCAAGCAGTCCAACGTGCAGCTCGACGACAACTGCGTGTATCGCTTTGCCGACCATGGCTACGACATACCCGACGACGGGCTCTATACCACTCGCGAATACTACGATGCAAACAAGGACACCGCCGTGCGCTTCGCCCGTGCCAGCCGCAAGGGATGGGAATGGTGTCACAGTCATCCCGACGAGGCCCTGGAGATTGTCATGGATTATGTTAACCGCAATAAGGTCTCCACCAACAGGGTGCTGCAGAAACTCATGCTCAAGGAGGTTCTCAGACTACAGAAAGACAAGACTGGCAAGGCTCCGTTCAAACTATATAAGGAAGATGTGGAACGTGCCAACCGCATGTTGGTGGAGTGCGACTATATCGACCGTCAGACTCATTACAACGACTTGGTAAGATAGGAGGAACAGAAATATGAAAAAATTCAGGGAATCATTCTCGGCGCAGCTCAGTGTCTTCGTGGCTCTGCTCGCATCGCTCATCTTCGTCATCTGCTATGCCACCAACTTCTACTACTCCCGCAAGGCCATCAAGGAGGAGGCAGAACGACTGGCGATGTGCGAACTCGACAACACCGTGTTGAGAATCAGCAACATCCTCAGCTCAGTGGAAATGTGTGCCAACAATATGCACCCCCTCATCATCAGACATCTCGAAGAACCCGACTCGATGTACACCTATGCCCGCATGATAGTTGAGAACAACCCGATGCTTACGGGATGCTCATTGGCTTTCGAACCGGAGTACTTCGAGAAATATGGACAGTTTTTCTCTGTCTATGCCGGAAGGGAGGACAACGGCACGATTTCCGTAGAGCAAGAGGGCAGCGAGAAGTATGACTATCACCACATGGACTGGTATCAGATACCGAAACTGCTCAACACTACCTATTGGACTGACCCGTTCAATGATGTCTATGAGGATCCCGAGACCGGCAAGGTGCAGATTGAGCAGATTTGCTCCTATTCCGTACCTATCCACGACAAGAAGGGGGAGTTTGTGGGAGTGATGTCGCTTGACATAAACCAGCAGTGGCTGTCGAAGATCATGAACATGATGAAGCCATTCCCCAACTCCCACACCATCGTGCTCGGACGTGGCGGAGTGTATCTCGTGCATCCCGACTCCAGCATAATCGGCAAGGAGACTATCTTCACCGAGACACTTGAGGGTGGTATGCCTGCAATCAAGAAGGTGGGCGAGCTTATGACGGAAGGCAAGCGCGGAATGATTGCCATGTCGGGAGAGAATGTCACCGGCGGCGACGACTCATACGTCTTCTACACTCCGCTCAAGCGCGTGGGATGGAGCATGGGAATCGTTTGTCCTGAGAATGACATCTATGGCGGATACAACCAACTGAAGATGCTGTTGGTCATAATGACTGCCGTCGGCATATTCCTCATGATGGTGGTGTGCATAATCGTCATACGCACCAGGGTGCATCCGCTCGAACGCTTGGCACACTCTGCCAACATCATTGCACACGGAAACTTCAACGGCGAGATACCGGTCATCAAGGGCGACGACGAGATTGCAATGCTCAGCCGCGCATTCCGCGACATGCAGCACTCGCTCGTTGACTATATCGAGGAACTCAAGACCACAACGGCCAACAAGGAGCGCATAGAGGGCGAACTGCGCATCGCCCACGACATACAGATGGGCATGATACCCAAGATATTCCCGCCATTTCCCGACCGCAACGACATCGACATATATGCGTCGCTGCAACCGGCCAAGGAGGTGGGAGGCGACCTCTACGACTTCCTCATCCTCGACGAGAAATTCTACTTCGCCATCGGCGATGTCAGCGGCAAGGGCGTGCCTGCATCACTTCTCATGGCGGTATGCCGCAACCTCTTCCGCACTGTGGCGGGACAGGGACTCACTCCGCAGCAAATCGTACGCAGCATCAACGACACCATGGGCGAGAGCAACGAGAGCGGAATGTTCATCACGCTCTTCGTGGGTGTCATCGACCTAAAGACTGGACATCTCTCCTTCTGCAATGCCGGACACAACCCGCCTGTCATCATCGACCGCAACGGCAAGGCTTCGTTTATGGAACTCGTGCCGAACATCCCCGCCGGACTCTTCGACGGTTTCGACTTCGAGGCTCAGGAATACCCCTCTGTAGATGGAGTGACATTATTCCTATATACCGACGGACTCACCGAGGCGGAAAACAAGGCGAAGGAACTCTACGGCGACGAACATCTCATAGAATTCCTCACCGACAAGAACAGTATGACGGCAAAGTCCATAGTGGAAAGTGCCGAGGAAAGCGTCAGTGCCCATGCCGACGGTGCCGAGCAGAGCGATGACCTCACCATTATGGCGATTAAAATAAAGAAAAGCTAAAAAATATAAACACTATGAAGAAAGAACTCATTATCAACAACCAGATTGAGGAGCTTGAGAGGCTCGCGATCTTTGTGGAGGAAGTGTCCGAAGAACTCGGATTAGATCCTGAAACGACAATGAATCTCAACCTCGCACTTGAGGAAGTCGTGTCAAACGTCATCCTCTATGCCTACCCGCGAGAGATGGGTGAGAAAATCACCATCATGGCTCAGACGGAAAAACAGAGCCTCATCTTCACCATCACCGACAAGGGCAAGGAGTTTGACCCCACCAATGTGGAGGAGGCTGACGTAACCCTCTCAGCCGAAGAAAGGGAAATAGGAGGTCTCGGCATATTCATTGTCAAGAATATCATGAACGAGGTGACATACCAGCGCCTCGACGGTAAGAACATCCTAACATTAAAGAAGAACATTTAAATAAATAAACAATGGCAGAAATTATCAGAACCGACAGTAACGTCACTGTCAAGACAGGCGAAAGGATAGACACTATCAACGCCGGAGAATTTGAACGTGAAATCAATCCGCTGCTCACCGAGCACGGACTCAACGTAGTATTCGACTGCTCCAACCTGGACTACATCAGCAGTAGCGGTCTGCGTGTGATTCTTAAGTCTCAGAAGATGCTTACTGCACAGAAGAGTTCAATGAAACTCACTGGAGTAAAGCCCCAAATCAAAAAGGTGTTCGACATGACAGGATTCTCAAGATTCCTGACTATCGAGTAGGGTTTTGATCATTAAGAAACCATATTTGACGTAAGTCAAGTTAGAAATCAAGTTCGACGAAAATCAAAAATGTACGGACTGTAATGTTGATGGGAACGCCCTGAAAGGGCAAAAGCGTGATTGTTGTGGTGAATAACGCTTTTGCCCTTACAGGGCGTTTAATTGTGATAACATAAAAAACCCAGGGCGTTGCCCTGGGCTATGAGCTTTTGGGCTTTCAGCCCGTAACTCTTCATTCTTCACTCTTCATTTAAAAACATTCTTCATTCTTCACTCTTCATTTAAAAGTAAACCCCGCCGTTGCGCGGATGTCAAGCTCACTGGCTCCTATGTATGCCTTGAACTTGCCCGGCTCTGCCTTCCACTGATGGCTTGCCTCGTCATAGAACTGGAGGTCTTTGAGCGTAATGTCGAACTCCACTGTCTTGGTCTCACCCGGGGCTAAGGTTATTTTCTCAAATCCCTTCAACTCCTTTGCGGGACGGTCAACCGAACACTTGTCGTCGCCAATGTAAAGCTGAACGACTTCCTTGCCCTCGCGGTCGCCTACATTCGTCACTGGCACCTTCACCCTATACAATGCAGCCTTCGCCTTGCAGCAACCATTCTCGGCCTTCTCTGCACTGCAACCTTCCGCATTATCAGAAGAAACCTCGGCAATCTCAGCCTTGCCATACTTAAACGTGGTATAGCTCAGTCCGAAACCGAAGGGGAACTGCGGCTTCACCTTGCGGGTGTCGAAATGACGATAGCCCACGTATATTCCCTCCTTGTAATACACCTGGTCGTTCACTCCGGGATAACCCTCCTCACCATACTGGAAGCAAGGATAGTCCTCTTTCTTCTTGGCGAATGTAATAGGCAACTTGCCCGAGGGATTCACCTTGCCAGATATGACATTGGCGAGCGAGCGTCCTGACTCAGAGCCAAGATACCAGCACTGCACAAGAGCCTTCACCTTGTCGACCCATGGCATTGCGTATGGATTGCCGGCATACATCACGGCGATGATATTCGGCTGAATGGCAGCCAGTTCGCTGATAAGCTCATTCTGTCCGTAAGAGAGATCGTAGGTCAGACGGTCACCACCCTCGCAGTCCTGCTGGTGGTTTTTGTTCATGCCACCTATAAATATAATAAGGTCGGCATTCTTTGCCATCTCCAAAGCCTCGGCCTTCAGTCTTGCCTGAGTCTCTGCAGGCACCTCATCCACGTGGGCATACATCGGGCGTCCAGCCTCATATCCCTGTGCGAAGTCAATCTTGTCGCCATAAACAGCCTTCAGCCCTTCGAGCGGCGATATGTCATACTTCGTCTTCAGCTCCGAAGAACCACCGCCCTGACTCATATTGCGGATGGCATTGTCGCCGACAACGAGTATGCGGCCATAACGAGAAGCATCAAGCGGCAACACACTTTCATTCTTTAATTCTTTAATTTTTTCATTCTTCAATAACACAATCCCCTCCTCTCCCACTCTTCGGCAAGCCTCATAGTGGTCGTCAGTACACAGTTTTCCGCGCACTTTCCTCGGATTCATTCCCGTGCGGAATATCAGTCGCAACACGCGTGCAGCCTTGTCGTTGAGCACGTCCATCGACACCTTGCCCTCGCGCACAAGCTGCTCAAACGGGTCGGCAAGGAAGTAGGTGTTATATCCCTGCGATTTGTCGGCGGTCATACCGTTGGTGAACGAACCCATCTCGATGTCCAGTCCGCCCGTGGCAGCCTCCCATGTGTCGTGGCATCCGCCCCAGTCGCTGATTACCGCTCCGTCAAATCCCCAACGCTTCTTCAAAATTCCGTTGAGCAGCGAGTCGTTCTGGCAGCAGTGTACGTTGAGCCACTTGTTGTATGAGCCCATCATCGACCACACCTTGGCCTCCTTCACACACTTCTCGAAGGCGGGAAGGTAAATCTCCTCCACGGCACGCTCAGAAACATTGACGTTCACCGTCATGCGGTTCACCTCATGGTTGTTGAGGAAGAAGTGTTTCAGACAGCATGCAATGCCGTTCTTCTGTGCGGCGATGATATACGGCACTGCCATCTCGCCTGCGAGATATGGGTCCTCACCCATATACTCGAAGCTGCGTCCATTGAATGGGCAGCGTGCGATGGTAGTACCTGGACCGAGCATCACGTCCTTCTTGCGATATGCGAACTCCTGACTCACCTTGTCGCCGTAGAGGTATGACAGTTCGCGGTTCCATGTCGATGCGAGACATGTCAGCGACGGAAATGCCGTGATGGAGTCATTTGTCCAGTTGGCATAGTTCCATGAGTTCCACTCTATCTCAGCGCGGCATCCGTGAGGGCCGTCGCTCATCGAGAGTTCGGGAATACCGAGTCGCGGCACTCCGGCTGATGTGAATTTACTCTGAGCGTGCAGCAGTTGCACTTTCTCATGGATTGTCATCTTGGCGAGTGTCTCCTGCACCGCCTTTTCCACTGCGTCGCCTTCCTTGCAGGCTCCGCCGCCGCAGCCACCGCAATGCGAGGCCTTTGGCTGTGCCATTGCCACCATCATTCCGGCAGCCAGCACCATTGTTGATAATAGTCTTTTCTTCATATAATTACTTTGAATTGTTGTCCAATGATGTTTTTATCCACAGATTATCACGGATTGTTTAATTTATTCAAAATTATCACATATTTTTGATGTGCAAAGCATAATCTGTGATAATCTTTTCCATAATTATTATCTGTGGAAATCTGTGGATACTACAATCTCTCCGCCATGGAGTTGGTATCCCCGTGCCTTGAGCTTCACGTCGCCACCGTCCGTGGCAACCACCACGAGGCACTTGCCGTTGAACGCCTTGCGCTTCGGCTCCTTGAACCGCTCCATCGAGATGGGATTGCCATTGTCAGTGCCGACAATCCTTCCGCCCTCAACCTCGAAGAACACCTGGTCCTCAGCCCTCGGACAGAGATTGCCGTCCTTATCCACCACCTCTACAGTGATAAACGCGAGATTATCCCCGTCGGGATTCTTCCCGAAACGAGTGCGGTCAGATGTCAGTCGCAGTGCAGCAGGCTGACCGGCAGTGCGTATCACCTTCTCAGCCACAACCTTGCCGTCCTTGCGGGCCACAGCCTTCACCTCGCCCGGTTCAAACTTCACCCTCCACATCAGGTGATACTCATGCGAGTCCTTCTTCGCCTTCACACCCTGCGAACGTCCGTTGACAAACAGTTCCACCTCGTCGGCATTATTGTAATAACACCACATGTCTATCTCCTGACCATCAAGCCAGTTCCAGTGGGGGAAGAGATGCAGCACCTGCCTGTCGGTCCACTCACTCTGATACATGTAATAAGTGTCCTTGGGGAATCCCGCCAGGTCAATCAGTCCGAAGTAACTGCTTCGAGCGGGGAATCCGTAGGGCGTAGGCTCGCCGATATAGTCGAATCCTGTCCATATAAACTGTCCGCCCACAAAGTCGTTGTGCTTCACCACGTCCCACGTCTCCTCGTGGGTTGAACTCCACGATGCGTGCATATTGTCGTATGCCGAACACTGGAACGACGGGTCCTGATAAGGCAGCCACCACTCCACGGGAGCGGTATATACCTTGTCGCTCGGCATCATATAGAAACCGCGCGTCTGCAATGCCGACACACTCTCCGAGAATATAAACGGCTGTCCGGGGAAGTTCTTAGGCACATCCTTCACCCACTGATGATGGTAGTTAAATCCTATTATGTCCAAAGCACCGCTCTTGAAGAGATGGTTGTTTGGGTCAGGCTCGTTGCATCCCGCTGTTATCGGGCGGGTCTTGTCATACCGGCGCACGATATTGCACAGGTTGCGGGTAAGAATTGAGTTGACGCTCAGCTCCTCGCCATGTGCGAGGGTCGAGGCGTCGTGACCTGCATTAAGTATCAGGTTGGCCTGCTCGGCTGTCAGGTTGTCAGCGTCTGCCGACGACCACTGTTCGAGCACCTCGTTGCCTATGCTCCACATGAGGATAGAGGGATGGTTGCGGTCACGCAGCACGAGGTCGGTGAGGTCGCGCTCTGCCCATTCGTCGAAGAATCGGGCATAGTCGTTCTGGGTCTTGCGGCGGCGCCACATGTCGAACGACTCGTCCATGACGATGAGTCCCATAGTGTCGCACATGGCGAGAAGTTCGGGAGCAGGGGGATTATGTGAGCAGCGCACTGCATTGGCTCCCATCTCCTTCAGTATGCGCAGTTGGCGGTGGAGAGCGTCCTCATTGATGGCGGCACCAAGGCAACCGAGGTCATGGTGCTGGCATACACCGTTGATCTTCATCGACTTGCCATTAAGCGAAAAACCCTTAGCGGCATCAAACTTAAACGTGCGGAATCCCGTCGTTGTCTCGTATGTATCTATCACCTTGCCGTTCTGCTCTATCGTGGTTATCACCTTATATATATACGGGTGCTCGCACGACCATAGTCTTGGCTTCTTCACCGTGATGGCAGAGCTTACGGTAAACAGCTTTGAGTCAACTGGCTTCGGGGGATAGATGGCGAGCATAGGCACTGCCCCTTTCACTGTGAAGGACTTCTGTGCCTGTCCCACGGTTTTGCCGTCGGCATCCACCACCCTATTCCTTACAACCACCTTCTGGTCGGTGCCCGTAAGGTTGTCAATCTGCACATTACATGTCAGAGTTCCGCTGCTTGCCTTTTCATTCTTGATGTCGGCAACGATATGCGTTCCCCAGTGTGCCACATGTATTTTCTCAGTCTTGTTGATCCACACATGGCGATAGATGCCGCATCCGCTATACCATCGGCTGTTGGGCTGGTCGCTGTTATCCACACGCACTGCCACCACGTTCTGTCCGCCATATATAATATAAGGTGTCATATCATAGCGGAACGAACTGTAGCCGTAGGGTCGCTGTCCGAGCAGGGTGCCGTTTATCCACACCTTAGCGTTCATATACACACCGTCGAAGTCGATGTAGAACTGCTTTCCCTTGTCGGCATTATCCACATTGAATGTCTTGCGATACCAACCGATACCGCCAGGCAGTGCACCGCCGCTATTGCCCGACGGGGCTGAAGCCGAGAAGTCGCCCTCGATAGCCCAGTCGTGGGGCACATTGAGCGTGCGCCACTTAGCGTCATTATACTCCGGTGCCGACATTTGCACTGAGTCAGCGAGTACAAATCGCCATCCCTTGTCAAAGTTGATTCTCTCGCGGGCTTCGGCTCCACAAGTCAAGGCCAATAGGACCAAAAGTGATATTAATTTCTTCTTCATAAAAGTTATTATATATTCCGTAAGATTGGTCATTGTTCATATTTCGACTGCAAAGATACGAAAAATATCCCAAACACAATGTATAATTTGTTATTTTTTTATTCCAAAATACAAAATACATATTTTACGGTAACCCTTTCTATACCCAATTGCCCTATTCAGATGTAAACTGATTGCCCTATTCAGATGTCAACTGAATGCCCTATTCAGTTGTCAACTGAATGCCCTATTCAGATGTCAACTGAATGCCCTATTCAGATGTCAAGTGAATGCCCTATCCACACAGCAAGTGAATGCCCTATCCACTTGGCATTAATACAAGCTTTGTTGAATACACCTTATACTAAGCATTTTGTGATTTTTACTGCCACTACTGCCACCTTTGGGATTAACACTCTTATATCCAACGTTTTAAGTGGTGGCAGTAAGGGTGGCAGTAGGGTGACAGAGGTGGCAGTAGAAGCCGTTTTTTGACCAAAAACACCCTTTTTTTGAGCATTTTTCAATCAATTACAGTCATTTTCCATCAATTTTCGTGTTAAAATCATGTTAATTGAGCAAAGAACCACTATAAACCATTCAAAAATGCACAAAAAAACCACGTTTTTTATAGCTCTCCGTGTCCGTCAAAGCTAACTTAGGGGTAGAGCTGATAAATCAAATGCTGCAATAGGCATTGTCGCCTATTGCAGCATTTGATTTACTATCATAACACTTGCGCGTTAGAACGATTCGTCGTTACCGTCTCCAGGTTCACCTCCGAGACGTGATTCAAGCAGCAGTTTCTGGTGCTCAATCTCATACACCTGAATCTCAGGCTTAATATATTCCTTTTTCATATTCTCTTATTCTTTGATTATTTAATTGACTTCGTCGAACTTCGTTTCTTTATTTTTTTAATTTAAAAACAACTTGTTGTTTTTGATATACACTCCCTTAGCAGCAGGCTTGCTCACCTTGCGTCCCTGCAGGTCGTAGATGCCTTCGGCATTGCTGTTTCTGTGAAGTTCCTCGCTGGAGACAGTGATGCACTCAATGCCTGTGGTCTCGCCATCATCGCCGGGGAAGACGAAGCCGCGGACTGCGGCACCAGCAGGAGCACTCGCTGCCTGTGCGGTTGCAACATTCAGATAAGCCTTGCCAGGAGTGGCTTTGAGCTTCTTGCCGACTGAGGATGCATCAACTTCATTATTCTCATTTTTAACCAAACTGAGATAGAAACCAAGTTTTTCCTTACTGCTAACATTATTATATGTCAGGCGATATAATGTATAACCATCATCGGCTGTGACTGTCTGCTCCTGTGAAGGTGTGGCCACGAGGTCGTTGTCGCCATCTGCGGCAGCAGCCACTGACTCACTTGTATTCATGGCATTCACATACTCGCAGTCGGCTTTCATCAGCACGCCTTCGCCTTGGGCCACTCTATTGTCGCTGCGCTGGGCCAATGCCAGCGAGGCGTTGTTTACCTTGGCATTATATACCGTGAGGGCCTTGCCTGAAGGCACTGTCAGTTCCACATTAGAAGAGAGATTGCTGAACGTTGCCCAATAGTTCTTACCGTTTTGTCCATCCTGCGCAGCCTTAATTACATTATATGGCGAACCAATCACAGGACAATCGTCCACACCGAGCCTCTGGCTCCAAACACCGTAAGGCGAAGAGCCGTTGAGCAGCCATGCCACCTCGCCGCTCTTGAACTGCGCCGCGGTCTTGCCGCCTTTATTGTTGTCTTCGCTTGCAAGGTAATAGCAGTTGGTAATGGACAGATCAGAATTTCCGCACACGCCGCCGACATATTCATTGCCGCTTACCGTGCCATTGAAATAGCAGTTGGTAATGGACTTGAAAGAAATTCCGCACACGCCGCCGACATATTCATTGCCGCTTACCGCTCCAGTGAATCCGCAGTTGGCAATCGTTCCGTAAGAATATCCGCACACACCGCCTACACTACCCAATCCCGAGATATAAGAATCCTTGATGATCAGGTTCTTCACCGTGGCATTTTCAGACAAATTGGCAAACAAGCCTACGCAACTTCTTATAGGGTCATTAACGTATAATCCCGAGATGGAATGGCCATTGCCATCGAAGGTGCCGGCTGCAGCTTTTCGTCCATAATATGCGATAGGCTGCCATTGCTTTAATCCGCTTGGATCGTCGGCAAGTGTGCCGTCGGCTTTCAGCACGCCCTCGTTAATTGTTATATCGGCCGTAAGCACGGCACTTATCTCCGTATTTCCGCTGTTCACCTGCTGCGCAAACCAGTAGAGGTCATCGACGCTGCCAATCTGATATACGCCGTTGGCATCTTTTCCAGCCGGGCGATATGAACCACATGCGGTGCAGACATCGCCATCACCGAAGCTGTGTTCATTTTCTGTTGCTGGCTCCACATTTGAATAGGTGGTGCAACCTTTAGTGGCGAAAACTCGCTGACCGCCAAGCACGGGAAAATCATCCTGGCCTATCGTCTGCCCCCAGTCAATGCCGGTATCGTTAGACGAATCCGTATCGCTCAGTGCATCAAGAAGATATGCCACCTCTCCGCTTTCAAACTGCGCTGTGGTCTTGCCGCAAACATTGATGTAATATTGACAATGACCACCTGATGCCGCTCCTTTAAATTTGTCGCTGTCATAATAGCAATTGATGATTTCGACACAAGAACCACCATTAATGCCGCCAACATTACTCTCGCCTATTACCGTGCCTGTGCTAAAGCAGTTGTAGAAGTAACCACTTTGGCCGACCAATCCGCCAACATTATTACTACCACTTATGGTGCCGGTGTTATAGCAGTTATATCCTAATATGCTATAGCCGCCGATGCCGCCGACATTATATATTCCGCTCACATCACCAGTATTATAGCTGGAATAGATATTTGCGGAATAATTACCTATACCACATATCCCTCCGACGTTTAAACCTGTTCCTGTTACATTTCCTTTATTGTAGCAGTTTTTGATATTATCATTCTCCAATCGTCCACACACGCCACCAATAACTCTATATCCAGTAACATTGCCCGTATTGTGGCAATTATATATTTCCCCAGCAATTTTTCCTGAATGAGAACTCTGTCCACATACGCCGCCGATATTGGCATTGCTTCCGCTAATAGCTCCACTGTTGCTGCAGCCTTCAAGCTTGGCAGCATTATTGCCACACACTCCGCCTACATCGCCATTTCCGCTTATTTCGCCCGTGTTGCTGCAATTTCTGATTACTCCGGATTCTAAGTTATGTGTTTGGATGGTGCCAGAGTCATAATAATTTCCTCCGCACATGCCGCCGACCTGACTATCACCATTTACCATGCCGCTATTGCTGCAATCGATGACTAAACCATATTTATTGACGCCGCACACGCCGCCAACGTAACAATGTCCAATCACGGTGCCGCTGTTGCTGCAATTGGTGATAGGGTTGGTCTCTGATTTTCCGCAAATTCCGCCCACATAGTCTTTTCCGCAGAAATAGGAGTCGGCTATGCTGACGTTTTTAATACTGCCGCAGGGGATATAACCATTGTTCATTACGCCTCCTATATATCCGAACAAGCCTACATTGTCGGCTGTGTTATCATTATAATAGAGGCCAGAGATTGTATGCTGTTGTCCGTCAAAGTTGCCTATATAAGGGTATGTGGAGTTTCCGATGGGCGTCCAAGCGATAAAGCCGTTAGTGTCGTCGGCGAGGGTGCCGTCTGGTTTCAGCACGCCGGTGTTGACAGTGATGTCGGCAGTGAGCACGGCATTAATGTCTCTTGTTCCGCTGTTTACCTGCTGGGCAAACCAATATAATTTTGAAAAGTTGTCTATCTGATATACGCCGTTCTCGTCTTGCACGGGCTCTTCGTAATTGCCGCAGTTCGAGCATTTTCCGTCGGTACCATGTGTAAAGTCGTGAGCCACGGCTCCTGTATGATTCGGGTCGTTGGAATAAGACACACAGCCTGTGGTGGCATATACCTTAGAGCCTCCAAAAATAGGATAATCATTTGTATTGATTGTCTGTCCCCATACATTCCGGTCTCCATTTAGCTGATAAGCCACCTCGCCACTCTTAAACTGATCAGTGGTCTTGGCAACGACGTTTGTGATTGTACCACCATCATTTTTTTCGACAGCCACACCTGAGAATATGTCGGAGTTGAAAAAGCAGTTGGTGATTGTGGCTCTGTCAATATATCCGCACACGGCACCGGTATTCGACGAGCCACTGACAGTGCCGACAAAATAGCATGAACTGAGCGAGCCGTTAAACATTTCTCCGCATAAACCGCCAACAAAGTTATTTCCACTTACAGAGCCAAAGAAATAGCAGTCGCTGATTGTGCCTTGATTATTACCGCACAATCCGCCTACATCTTCCCGACCGTTGAAATAGGAATCCACAATGCCCACGTTCTTTATTGTGCCGCCAGAGATATATCCGAACAATCCGACATTATATGTACTCGAACTATTGAAATACAGTCCGCTGATGGTCATGCCGTTGCCGTCGAATGTTCCGGAGTATCTGTTGTTGTAATTGTTTCCGATAGAAGTCCAGCTACTGAATCCGCTTACATCGCCTGCAAGATTTCCGCTTGCGTCAAGCACGCCCGTGTTCACGGTGATACTTGCTGTGAGCTTTGCGCAGGCGGCAGTGTTTTGCGTTACATTACCTGTACACACGCTTGCGTCGCCATTCACCAGCCCAGCAAACCAATACAGCTCTTCTTTACTGCTAATCTGATAAGGACTTGCCTCTGTTCCTCCGCCATTTGCGGGCTTTGTAGGGAAAATAGTATTTTGTGCCCACGCCGTGGAGGGCATCACCATAGCCGCCACGAGCATTAGCGTCGCAGCGAGCCATCTGAATTGATTCATTGTTCTTTTGCTTGTCATATCTTAGATATTTTTTTATTATCATTATTTCAAGTCTAAACGTACGAACGCACAGAACCTTCCGCCAGTGCCATTGTCTTAATTGCATCTTCCCCATAAAGGGTTGGTATTGCCTTGATTGCAGTTGCCATATTATTTAATTTTGTCATCAATTCAGTTTAACTTTGGTGCAAAGGTACAAATTTTCTCTCATATAAGCATTATAATGCTTAGGAATTTATTCTTATTTACAACAGTTTAACGTTTTAAACTGCTTTTTCGCTATTATTCGACCTGTACGATTGGGACGCGGAGCCACTGGGAGCGTGGGCGTCCCGCCCGCGGCCTGACGAGAAAGCATATTTTTCTCCTGCTATTATTTTGATTACTCTCTACACAGGCCGCGGGCGAGACGCCCACGCTCCCAGAGGCATCCGCATGACATATCACCACAACCCGAAAGGAACGCCCTGAAAGGGCAACGAGCACATAGCCCAGGGCAGAGCGAAGCGACACCCTGGGTTTGTATGCCGAGGAAGTGGGAACGCCCTGAAAGGGCAAAAGCGTTATTCACCGCAGCTATTACGCTTTTGCCCTTTCAGGGCGTTTTATCCCCAAAACATCAAAAAACCCAGGGCGTTGCCCTGGGCTATGTGCTTTTGGGCTTTCAGCCCGATTACATATTGATGGTCAAGAACTTGCCAATGATTACATATTGATGATCAAGAACTTGCCAATGATTACATCTTCACAGTCAGGGCCTTGCCACTGTATTCAACAGTCTTGCCCTCGGGATTGTCGAGGTTGAGAGGTGTGCCCTCCTTTACAAGTACCACATTGAAGCGGCGGGTCTTCAGCATGCCGTTGAATGAACCACGACGGGCACCAATGCTGAGAGTCTTGGAGGCATCATTCCACTGGAAGAGAATCTTGGATGACTTGCCCTTCTCGTAGTTGTAGTTGGTGCCCTCATCCTCATAAAGCTCAAACTCGCCGTTGGCTCCTGTATATACATAAAGGTTGATGAGCTCGGGCTTCTTCTCGTCGCTCCACTGAATCTCGGGACCGAAGGGAACAATGGCACCCTCACGTACGAACACGGGCATCTTCTCGTAAGGAGCGGGAACGCAAACCGTCTGACCACCAGCGTATTTCTTGCCAGTATAAAGGTCATACCAACTGCACTGCTTGGGGAAATAAACATCGCGCGAGCGAGCCTTGTAGGTGCCTACAGGACATGCCATGAAGGCGGGACCGAACATCCACTGGTCGCCGATGTTGAGCACCTTGGAGTCGGAGCCGAAGTCCATAACCAAACCACGAAGCATGGTGTAGTCCTTATAGTTCACCCAACCTGCCATTGAATAGAGGTAAGGCATCATGCGATAGCGCAGCTTGTCGTAATATACGATAGCATTATAGCAAGGATGTCCCTCGGGAGCAAGGTTCCACACCTCACGATAGGGCCACTGGCCATGGGCACGATAGAGAGGAATGAAGCAGCCAAACTGGTTCCAACGGGCATTCAGCTCGCGCCACTCCTTAAGATCCTCGTTTTCATATCCGCTCTTCTCATACAACTTCTGAGCAGCCACATAGCGGTTCTCAACACAGAATCCGCCCTGGTCCATACCCCAGAAGGGCACACCAGCCATCGAGAAGTTCAATCCGGCAGTCATCTGCGCACGCATATCCTCCCAACGAGTGCCGATGTCACCACTCCATGTGGCAGTGGAGAATCGCTGCTCGCCTGCAAAACCGCTGCGGGTGAGGAGGAAGACTCGCTTGTTGTTGTCAACAGAACGCTGACCGTTATATATAGCGTCGGCATTCACTACGGAATAAGCATTGAAATACTCCTCACTGGTTCCCATTGCGGTTGGTCCGCAGAGGAGCTTGCGGTATTCGATAGGTGTGCAGTCGCGAACGTTAGGCTCAGAGGCATCCATCCACCAGCAGTCGATGCCGAGGGTGTAGAGATTATCGTGCATCTGCTGCCAGAACAGTTTGCGGGCGCCTGCGGAGTATGCGTCATAGAATGAGCCGAGATAGCCGGGACCTACCCAGTCGCGGATGTTGTCCTTGATGGCCTGCTGATACATCCATCCGTTCTTGTCGAATGCCTTGTAGTTGTCGGTTGAAGAATAATACTTCGGCCAGTGAGAGATAAGTATGCGGGCATTGTTGTCGTGGATGTAGTCAACCATTCCCATGGGATTGGGGAATCGCTTGAGGTCGAACTTGAAGCTGCCCCACTTGTCCTCTTCCCAATAGAGCCAGTCCTGAACCATCACATCCACAGGTATCTGACGCTTGCGGAACTCGCCGAGAACACCCTCAAGTTCTGCCTGTGAGTTGTATTTCTCACGGCTCTGCCAGAATCCTAATGTCCACTTTGGCATCACCTGGGCACGACCGGTGAGGAAGCGATAGCCCTTGATCACCTCGTCGTAACTCTGACCTGCGATGAAGTAGTAATCCATCTCCTTGTCCATCTCAGCCCAGATAGACACCCTACCCTGCTCTTCCTCAGTCTGCGGTGTGGCTGCACGGAGTCCGCAGTAAGCCACGCCACCGTCGGGTTGCCATTCCACTCGCAATGGAGTGCGCTCGCCCTTCTTGAGGTCAACCTCAAACTTATATGCATTGGGGTTCCATGCCGTGCGCCAGCGCTCAGGCACTACCAATCGGCCACCCATATACACTTTCACATATCCCGAATAATAGAGGATGAAGCGATACTTGGCAGTTGTGGGAGCCTCAATCTCGCCCTGATATACGACATTCGACTTGCCGAGGTTGATGTTCTGCGGCAGAAGTCCCACCACGCCCGAGTGCTCGTAATAGAGCGAATCCTCGCGACGCTCGACTATCTTGCCGCTCTCTTCTGTATATGTACCAGTGAGCGAGCCAAGTTTCCCGTTTTTATCATATAGTTTGAAAGCACGGTGAAGCTGCTGATAGTTGTTGGGATTACCCCAGCGTCCGTAGGAATATGAATCCCAGAGGATGCCGTAGTTCTTGTTGCTGACCACAAAGGGGATTGCCACCTTGGTATTATATTGGAACAGTTCCTCGTTGCGTCCCTTGTAGTTCATCTCCTCCGACTGGTGCTGGCCCAAGCCGTAGAAAGCCTCGTCGGCATCACTCTCGAAGAGGGCATGCCATGAATATCCCGAACGATCCTCAAGCGAGAGCTTGTTGAGGTCGGTCTTCTTGCCCCAGTTCACCTCGTCGGGCGATGTGGGTCGGTAGTTCTCGGGAAGTTCTGTCTGATTGGAAACATACTTGGTGAATGTCTTGCTGCCGTCAGCCTCCTGCAGGAGCACCTTGCCAGTGGTCTTGTCGATGAAGGTGAGCTTGCCGCTCTGCTTCTCCACCTTGGCGATGAGGGCGGCGGTCTCGATGGTGACAGTGCGGTCGTCCTCCTTGACATCGGCGGAGTACTTGCCCTCGCGGTTGACTACTACAAGACTTTTGCGTTTGTTGGGAATAGCATCCTCGGGAGTAGCCTCCACGCGGATGATGTTGTCGCTGACAATCGTCAGCCTAACAGTCTTGGCCTGTTTTGGTTTTGCGGGCAGAGAGAGAGTAATGCTTCTTCCCTGCTTCTGATAGCCTGCCGCCCACAGCGACACGGGAGCCATTACGGCACCGGCGAGCACTGTTGACGCAAGCATCATTCGTAGATTGAAAATCTTCATACCTAATGTTATTAATTATTTTTAATTTATTACTGCTGCAAAGTTACGCTTTTCTCCCGAGAAACGCAAACTTTTATGTTATATCTCTATGCACAAAATGTTATTTTTCGTCAGATTCTTGTAATTTATACTGTGATGGCAACATTCCATACTTATCCTTGAAGTATTTGGAGAAGTAGCGAGGATTGTTGATACCCACCTTGTAGCTCACCTCACTCACCGTGAGCTGGCTCAGGCGAAGCAATCGCTCGGCATGGCGAAGGCGTATGTCGCGTATAAACTCCGAGGGAGTCTGACCTGTGATAGCAGTGAGTCGCTTATACAGATGAACCCTCGACATGTTGAGAGCCTCGCTCATCGTCTCTACAGTGATGTCGCCATTGGAGATATTGCTCTCCACGTATGCCGTAGCCTTATCCACGAGTTGCTGATCAACACTGGTGATCTCGGTCTCGGTGATCTTGGGCACAATGAGTTCCTTCTTCTCCTTGTTCTCCATGTGCTCGGTCATCTTGATGAACACACCGTCGAGAGTCTCGCGCAGTTCGTGCATCTGCTGATAGCGTTGCTCGTCGTTCTCGTTCTTCATCATTTCTTCAAGATATACAAACGCCTTCTCGAAGGGCTGGCGCAACTCCTCGTTGACACCCGAATACACCTCATACTTGATGTTCGACTGCTGACGCTCGGTCTCCTTCTGCATCTTCATGCGCTCGAAGTTGAGCTTCTTCTTCTCATGACGCGTCCACAAATAGAGCACAAGCAAGGCTATGAGAATATATAAGGCATAAGCCCACCATGTGGCATAGAAAGGCGGCTCGATGATAATCTCCAAGCGGCTCTCGGCTGCTTTCTCGGCATCGTCGCCGCTGATTTTCACAACAAGGGTGTATGTTCCCGCCGGCAATCCCGTGAAGGAGATGTTAGGGTCGTTGGGGTTGGTGGTTATCCAGTTGTCGCTAAATCCCTCAAGGCGATAGGAGAACTGGACGTTGTTGTCGGCTATTCCCTGGTTTGTTCCCATCTGAATCGTGAACTGTCGCTCGCCGCTATGCAGTACGAGGCGTCGCGACTTGTCGAGCGACTCTTTCAGGATGACGCGTCCCTCATACTCAGTGCCGATGCCTATCTCCTTGTCGAAAAGCATCAGGCCACTGAACACGGGCTGACCACGCTTGACATTGGTACGGAGCTTATCGGGTGAGATGATATCCACACCGTTGGCACCGCCGAGTAGTATTGTGCCATTGCGCATAAGGCACATCGAACGGCGGTTGTGAGGCCCAGGCAGCAGACCGTCCTGCTGGCTATAGCTATGTATATCAAACGCCCTTTCGCCATCCTTGTTCTTCACCATAATATGGGAAAGTCCGAACTCAGTTGCAACCCATATATCATTATTCAGGTCCTCAATGACACTGCAGATTGTGGAACCCTCAAGACCGTCTTTCTCATCAAGCAGGAAGTTATTGCCCGTCTCTGTATCCACAACGACAAGTCCCGACGGAGAGGCATACCACACAAGCCCACGTGTATCCATATATACCTGTGTGGATGCTGACGCAGGAATAAAACCTCGCACTGAATCAGAGGCAATAGTCATATTTACTACCTTATTTATCTTTGGGTCGATTACGGAATAGAAATCCGACGTTCCAGCCACCACCCATCCGTTGCTTGACATCTGCATCGACGAGATATAGTCGTTGGAAACGTTCTTGTTGTGGGATGTGAAGGTGATGAAGTTATGACGCTGGGGATCATACCTCTGTATGCCGGAGCCGAGGGTTCCTATCCACACATTGCCGGCATTGTCCTCGGCAAGTCCCCAAATGTTCTTGTTCGACAATCCGTTGGGGGAAGGCATCATCGTGGTGACCTTGCCGTCAACGATGCGCGAAAGTCCGCCATTATATGTTCCTGCCCACACCGAGCCGTCGGAGGCTCCCAGCAGGCACACCATGACGTCAGACAGAAGTCCGCTGTTTGCCACGGTGTATTCCACCTTGCGCTTGGTAGCGGGATTATAGCACAGGAGTCCCTTGTCGTTGGTGCCAAACCATAAGTTGCCATGAAGGTCCTCGGTGATACAGTTGACCACGCCAAAAGGATAATTGTCGAATATGGAAGGAGTGCGCACACAATGGCTCACACCGCCCTGCATGCCGCATATCCACACACTGCCGTCGTTGACACTGCAAATACGGATGACGGTGTTGCTCGGAATGGTGTTGCGGTCGTCGCGCTCGTAGAGGAATTGCTTTGTGGTGCGTGTAGCATAGTCGAGAATTACGAGTCCGTCGTGGTCGGTGGCAAGCCACACCTCTTTGTTGCCTACAAAATGAACGTCCCAATATGACATATTCTCCGGACAACCGGTCAATCCGTCTTCCTTTATCATTGTCGAGAAGGAGTTGTACCATTTCTTGCGGTCCTGACGGTAAATCCATATTCCGTCGGTAGATACCACCCAGTAGTCGCCTTTAGGACTGAGCCATATCTTGAAGTTCTGCGCTCTATTGTTATTTCGGCTCACGTAATGCGACACCCAGTCAATCTTGCCTGTCATGGAATTCAGGCATACGATATCTCCGGTGTTAAATATTGCCACTCCACTCTTGCCTACACTCGACATCGACGACACAAGAGCATCTTCCTTAATACCGAGTTTTTTGAAATCCAAGTCATACTGAAAGGTCCTGCCTGTATGGGGATTATGACAATAGAAGCCGTTTTCGTAAGGTTTTATCCATATATTCTTACGCGAGTCGATATAGATATATTGGGGATTGCCGGGGATGCCGCGCTGATTCATCCATGACGCCAAGTCGTAGTCGAAGACTTCAGTACTGGGGTCGAAAATACAGTAGTTCACACCCTGCTTAATCCAAATTTTTCCGTCGAGAGCCTCATAGAGGTCATCATAAAAATCAAAGCGCAATGATTTGTTGGCTGAGGTTTTGGAATAGAACGAGCGGACGCGGAATCCGTCGAAGCGGTTGAGTCCATACTGAGTGCCTATCCAGACATATCCGCGAGAATCCTTCAAGACACAATTTGCCTGCGAGTTCGACAAGCCGTTTCGGGTGTCAATCCGCCTGAACTTGAGTTCTGACAGACTGTTGGCTTTTATTGTTAGCGTTGAGAATGTCAACAGTAAAAAACTGATGACTATCCTCCGATAAAAGTTGTTTTTTGTCATAAACACTAATAAGGTTTCAATATTTTGCGGACAAAATTACAAAACTTTTTCGTTATTACCAAATCTTTTCCGTCTTTTTAATATAAAAAAGCCCCTCCGCCCGAAAAGCGGAGAGGCAAAACCCCAAAAAATATTATTGTTACCGATAACAACTTTTTTTATTTCCACTGTGCGGCCTGCACTCCCTCGGTGATTCCGTCGAAAGCTGGCTGATTGAAAATTGTTTTGTTTGAGCGGTCGAGGATAGTCATTGTACCCTTGGTACCACCACGGTTGGTGTAGTTGATATCCCATGCCATTGGTATCACACCATTGTTGATTGACTGGGCTGTGACTTCCTTAAACCATGCTTTCACTGAATTGTCGTGGATAGCCTGCTCATCGCCAATCTCGCGCCACTGGGCACTATACTCACCCAAAATAACAGGCACACCGTTGGCATAGAATTTCTTGTTAAGACTCTCCATAAGAGGCTTGATGGAGTCCTCGTCCTTGTTGTATGTGGTATTATGACTTGAACCTATATTGCCCTTACCCCAGAACCATGTTGCTCCATCGTCTTCCTGACCTGCGAAGCTCCATGGGTTATAGAAGTGCACCTCAACCATCAAGCGCTTTTCAGCCGCATCAGTAGGCAGAGTGAATGCATCCTTTGTGGCAAGTGTGATATCGGTTGACGGACCCTGAACAACAAGTGTTCTCTGTGCGTTGTTACCACCGGTGGCACGCACTGCATCCACGAAAGCCTGGTTGTACTTCATAAGAATCGGTGTGAGTTCGGCATCCTTGCCATTGAAGAGATTATAATTCTGGAAAGGCTCGTTCAAACCAGCGAAGAGCAGGTGCTCATCATAGTTTTGGAAGGCATTGGCAATCTGTGTCCAAAGTGTCTTGAGCATTGTTGACTTCTCGCTGATAATGGTTTCGTCAACCTTAGAATACTTATCTGCAGTCTTAGAGAATCCCTCTACCTCAATCCAACCACCATCATAATGGTCGTTGAGCACCACATATAGACCAGCATTCATACAGTAGTCCACAACCTCTTTCACGCGCTCCAACCATGCGGCATCAATTTTGCCATTGGTAGAGTGGATATACCATGAACAAGGAATACGTACCGACTTAAAGCCCTGTGCCTTAACAAAGTCGATAACCTCCTGTGTTGTTTTGGTCTTTTGCCATGCTGTCTCGGCTGCAACACCATCGCCCGAAGCCTCAAGAGTGTTACCGAGGTTCCATCCGGGATACATCTCTGCGGCAATCTCCTTGGCAGTACGGAAGGTGTAAGTCTCCTCTGGCTTTACTATCTTTCCAGCCTGAGTTACTACAATGCGGTCAAAGGCACCGTCAAGGTTGGCAAGGATAGTGCCTTGGCGCTCCTCACCGGTGTTCTTTGCACATACTACAGAGAAAGATGATGATTTCTTGTCGCCTGATATGCGGGCGACAGAAAGCCAGTCGGCCTCGGAGCGCACGAAAGCCGTACCGCCCTGCACTGTGAAAACGGCATCGCCACCCTCCACACCGAACGCGAGTTCGGCGGGAGTGATGTTGAGTTTACCTTTGCTGTCTGCCAATGGGTTGGGGTTACTGTCATCGCTACATGCCGACAACATCACTGCGCTCATGGCAAAGAGCATCAGAAATAATGATATTTTTTTCATAAATTCTAAATTCTAAATTCTTAACTCTTAATTCTTAACTCTTAACTCTTAACTCTTAATTCAAGAATCACCATGGCTTTGCAAACAGCTCAGAAGAGAAGTTACCTATGGTGTATTTACATGACTTCTGATAGCCGAGAGACAGCATACAGTTGTTGCCTTCTACCTGTGTCGATCCATCGAATGCTGGATTTGCAGCAGTGCCATTACCCCAAATATTGTGGAGTTCAACACGGAAGTTTCCATTGTCCTCAATGTCGCCATAGAGAATCTTGGAAGCATCGAACGGAACATTCACATCGTCATTGACTACAGACTTGAGTTCGGCCGAGAAGCCTGAGAAGTATTTGCGGATGTCCACAATATCAACGAGACATACGGCACCGTTAGCAGGACCTACGCCACCACAGTCTGCATCCACATCGAGAAGCATACTAAAATCGGAAGTGGAAGCGAGTTTATACTGGAAGTTTTCCTTCACCACCTTGACGGCTCCAGGATTCTCCTTGCCCCAGTTGCCTGGCATCGACCAATCAGAATTCAGACCTACGGCTGTCTGCTTGGCCGTGAACTCGAGGTTGGTGTCGAGAGAGACGATGGTGAATGTCACTTCGAAGGTGGAGTTGAAGGCAAGGGCTGTCTCCTCGGTGGTCTCGCCGCCACCGGGACGGAAAGGACTATCCTTCAGACCATTCCATGAGTCATTATGACCACATCCCCAGATATTAGCCATCTCAATGCGATACTTTCCATTGTTCTCTATATCTCCATAATAGAACTTGTTTGCATCAAACGGAACGTCATTACCGTCGGCCTTGATAGCGTCAATCTTAACAAAGGCATTAGGATATGCAGCTGCGAAGCCCTCGATGTCGAGAATATAAACCTGACCGTAGGCACGTGGCTCGGCTGCGTTGAATGTAACAGTGTATGTACCTGTCTGTCCACCTGCCACTGTCACTGTGGCACCAGCCCACGCGTCGGAAGGTTCACCGCCTCCGGGCTTCTGACCATAGCAATTTAATGTAGCCTTATATCCATACTTCTCCAACTGCGGAACCATGTTGATACTCAACAGACATGGACCCTGTGAAGGATCGGTGCGGAGAACGCCCAACTGCAATGACTTGTCGGTAAGCGAGAGAATCTTGATGTTGTTCTTCAGGTCGTCAACAAATCCAGGAGCAAAGTTGGTAGGAGCAAGGCAGTTGGCGCCTTCGAAGGTGATGGTCTTGTTAGCCTCATCCACGGTGTATGTACCTTCCTCAGTCGTTTCCTTACCTTCGGCATCCACATGCTTCACAACTACAGTTCCATCTTCGTTGAAGGTGATAGAACCCTGGCAGTTGGCGGCACTGCCACCTACAGCCCAAGAGTTGCCGGCAAAGTCAGGATCCCAGCACCAAGAGTCGCCTACGACTGGTTCGCCATTGGTGACTGTGCGCCATGAATCCTGCGTACCATAGAAATATGTAGGGCCGTGGAATACCTGATACTCACCATCGAGGGTGAGGTCGATTTCCCAAGTCTTGCAGAGCAATGACTTGTCAAACGGAATATTCTTTGCCACTGAAACTGGGCGAACGGCAAGAGCCTGATATACAGGAGTAGTAGAACGGGCATTGCCACCCTGGTTGAAGAGGTAGCTCATGGCAAACTGCGGGTCGGTGGCATTGACAGAGCCTGAGAGATAGCGACCTTCGGTGCCTACACTTGTAGTAGTGCCCTGAGTGCGCGAACCTGCAGCAGGCATAAAGATAGAGTTACCGTTAGGACCGGTGAACTTATATCCTGCCACTCCTTCTTTCTCAATCCACTCCACCTTGCAGCAGCGGAAGAGTTCCTCGTATTCAGCGATAGTAGGAATAGTTGTCTTACCGTCAGTAACCTTGTTGGCTATATCCTGTGCTGACTTATATACATCACCTGAGGCATAGTCCTCGGGATTGATGCTGGTGTTGTAACCTGTTAGGTCGCCGAATCCTACGAGAGCTCCCAAATCAGTCTCTGAGTTTGCACCGATGTTGCACTTTGCCCACTTGGTGGAGAGACCGAGGTCAACGAGGTCGTTGTCAACGTCAAATTCCTTGGCGGGAGTGGTGAACTCCTTGGTGTCGCCATATACTACACCCTGACCGAGGTCGAGATAGGCGGCATAGTAATATGTTGTTCCGGGAATGAGGCCGAGAGCATCAATGCTATAGTCAGAACCGAGCACACCTGGGATGCGCACACCGGCCCGAACACGCTCGTCGCCAGCAACACCCGATACCACGATACCAACCTCAGCATCGGCAGGCAACTGCTGAATCTGTCCAGACAGTTTCACAGTGGTGGCTGTAAGATCCTTATAGTCGCCAGTGACAGCCTTCGAGTCAGTGAGTATGAGGCTGCTCACCTCACCCTTGTATGTCACCTTGCCCTGGAGAGTGACGAAGGCCTGATAGTAATACACTGTTCCCGGCATACCGGCAATAGTGGCACTGAACTCAGATGCGCTGTTTGCCAACACTCGCTCCGAGAGATTGTCCTGGGATACACCATAGTAGAATCCAGTTACGTATGCACTCTGAGCCTGACTTTCCAGTCCTGCAACAGTTCCGTGCATAGTGGCAGATGTAGAGGTCACGTCGGCAGAGCCAGTGACTACCGAACCGTCCTTCAGCAGCGGGGTGGTGTTAATCCCGTAGTCAACGTCGTCGCTACATGCCGTAAAGCAGAAGCCGAGGACGAACGCCATTATACTAAATAATATTTTATTTTTCATTTTATCTTCTTGTTTAAGAATTTGATTTTTTATAATTCTTAGTCACAATATTACTCGATAACGCATGTTACACTCTCGAACATATCGGTATAGTCACCTTCTCCAAATCCGTCAAACTGGATTGAGAGGTCGAGACAAGTGTCGATGAACTTCTGTGTTGCACCGGTGGTGTTGGTCAGTGTGACGGTGGTTTCGCCGTCAACATTCACTACCACAGCGTCGTCGAGGTCGAAGCATCCAGGCTCCCATGTTTTCTTGATATTGTTGTCGATAAGGGCACACTTAGGTGTCTTGCTCCATGTGATGACTCCAGGCTTGAGCTTGAATGTCACCTTGATGGTCTGGTTCTTCTTCAGCTTAACGCTTGCGGCATCCTTGAAGATTCCCTTACCTCCGTCGCCATAGTGGTGGAATCCGAGGCGAACGCATCCGTTCTCTGTCCATGAGATACCCTCATCACCATAGTTGGTGTTAAGAGGCACTACGGTAGGACCGCTTGCTCCTGTCTCAATCTTCTTGAAGTTGAGAGTTGAGCAGAGATAAGAATCCACATTTCCATTCTCGTCCTTTGACGAAGGAACACCGATAGTCATCGACTCTCCCGGTTCGCAGGCAAGAACGGTGAATTCCTTACCGCTCACTGTCACTGTACGTGTGTCGTTGCTTGCAGTGAGGATGGTAATCTCATCGTCGAATGTGAGTTTGCCGTCTGCAATAGTCACCTTACCCGACTTGTCGCCACACTCATAGTTGTATGTTCCGTCGGAAGCGCGAGAGATAATAAGTTCGAAGTCGCCAATCTCGTCGCCGCATGCAGGTGCCCAGTTGGTAGTGTAGTCACCATTGGTTACACTCTCCCACTTTGATACTGAAGGCGAACCGTTCCACCAGATCCAGTCGTAAGGAGTCTCGTCGTTGATAACGTATGTCATCTGACTGCCTACGTATGTAACACCATTAATCTCGGTAGTGAACATATCTGTGGTGAGGTTGGCGAATGTAGGCAACTGGGGCTCGGTCTTCTGGATGAGTCCGCTTTCTTCCTTAGGTATGCACTCGCCATTGGTGTCGATAACCTCCTGCGACACGAAGTTCCAGATAATCCACCAAGGACCTTCTGAGTTAGTACGCATTGTGGCAATCTGCAACAGATAAGGAGTACACTCGATAATCTTCACGTCCTGGGTATAGTTGGAGCAAACCTCGTCGAAAGCCGCATTGTGCAATGAGTAGCAGTCGCTGAACGAGATGACAGGATGAGTCTTGTCGCTCACGTTGAGATTGAACTTACCGTTCATCATTGTGCCTCCATTGGCATCGTTACGGAAGACAACAGCAGTACATCCGTTCTTTGCGTCGAGACCGAACTCCATATAGGAACTCATGTATGGGTCGTCGGCAGGAATAAGCCATGACTGGAAACCGGGATCCCAGTTGGGTGCCCAGTTGGCAGAACCGAACATCATGTCGGTGGAATTTGAACCGTCGTTCTTCACGTCGTCGGGATTGCCATACATCACAGGACCAGAGCAACGTCCAACACCATAGTTGGCATTACAAGGCACCCATCTCTTGGTCTTACCCACACCACCTGCGAGGTTTGCCCATATCTCGTCGCTCAGCTGAGCGAAGTCGTTCTGTGAGATATTGAACTGATAAGGTTCACCATACACCACTCCGGCGCGTGTCTCAGCACCGAGAGTAACCTCGTAGTCGCCGGCAAATGGCAAACCGAGGGTTAGTTTCTGTTCCTGCGAACGTCCGTTGGGAGTTACCCACAACGGTGTGCAGCCCTTGAGTTTCGACTCGAGGGTCACATAGTTACCGTCGATCGTCACGGTATAGGCGTCCGGACATTTCAGTTCGTCGCTCGAGTATTGAGCGTCACCGAATCCAAAGTCATCCGGCGAACAGGCTGCCAGCATCATTGCGGCTCCTGCCATCATTGTATATATCTTTCTCAGTTTCATAAGAAATGAACTTTAATATCTTAATATTTAAAATTTTTTAATTCTTTAATTTCTTAATAGAATTAAGACATCACCATCCCGCATTCTGAGTCAGCACTCCACCCGAGAGAGTAATCTGGGTGTTAGGAATCTGCATCAGACCTTTCTTGGCATTGAAGTTCTCTACATTGAACGATGTGGTTGTCTCCACACCACCGTTCATCACCTTAGCTCCGTTCTGAGCCTCGGCAATGGCACGTCCGGCGTATGCTCCGTCCTTCTCATAGCGCATAAGATCCCAGAAGTGGATACCCTCGAAGGCAAACTCGATGGCACGCTCCTTGCGGATGTTCTCAATGCTATAAGAGAGTGACTCACCCGGGCAAGAACGCTGGTGAACCATGTTCAGACCGGTGTTGGTGCCTGTAAGCTCGGAGTGCATAAGGAGCACGTCGGCATAGCGCATCACTGTCCAATCCTGGTAATAGGTGATGTTCATGTGTTGCTCGCCAAGTTCGAAACCTACTTCCTGACGTGTTCCGTCGGAGAAGCACAGAGGGGCATACTTGCGAGTGTAGTAGCCTGTGTATTCGTAAGTATCGTTGACATCGGCTGCAAATCCTGCATCAGCACAGCTCCATACGCAGGCGTTGAAACGTGGGTCATCCTTGTAGGTATCAACAAACTTCTGTGTCACCGAGCAAGCTCCCCATCCCGAGGCGATGTTCACGCTTGTGGCACACTTGTTGCGCGGACCGAGATAAACCTGGAACACATTACCGTCGGCATTGCCGTTGTAATCAGATGTGGCTGAGAACTTGAGGTTGAGGATAACCTCCTTGGAGATGTCGCTCACCCAACCACCATTGTTATAGTACTTGCCCTTGAAAGTGGTGTCCCAAGCATAGTTAGAGCCATTGCTGGCATCCTTGGTACAAGCCGGCATGAAGAGGTCGGCATAGTTGGCCTCAAGCTCATATCCGCCATTGTTGATGATGTCCTCAAGAGCGTCGATGGCCTCCTGCTTTGAGCAGCCCTCGTTCTCCTGTCCGTAGTAACCTGTATAATATAGGTACGCACGAGCCATCAGAGCCTCGGCTGCATACTTAGTGATACGTCCGTCGTTGACATCGCGACTCGACAATGGGAATGCGTCGGCAGGAATGTTGGCGGCTGCATACTTCAAGTCGCCGAATATCTGCTTATACACCTCTGAAGCTGCCGTACGGGGAAGATTCTCCTCGGTGGGCACAGTGACGAGAGGCACATCGCCAAACATGCGGGCGAGGTCAAAATACAGTATGGCACGCAGGGCGCGAGCCTGACCGATGATACGTCCGCGAGCGGCAAGGTCGCCACCCCAGTCGGCTGTCTCCTCTGCCTGAATCACCTTGTTGCAGCGGAAGATGGCTGCATAGTAGTTGATCCAGTCGGCGTTGAAGAGGTTATTATACGATGGAGCCACGGAGATGTCAAACTGGTCGAGCACGTTGTTGTTCTTGCCATCCGAGAAACCGAGACCGCCGTGTGCCTGGTCGGAGGCAAACTCCGCCAGCATGTACATTCCGATTTCCTCGCTGCTTATGGTGCGCTGCCATCCATCGTAACAGCCCACAAGAGCCATCTCGATGGCTTCGGTGTTGCGATATGCTGTCTCGTCGTTCTGACTGGTCTTCGACTCGGTATCCATCGAGCACGATGTCATAGTCAATCCGGCTACAGCCAATGCGCTATATAAAAATATATGTCTTGTCTTCATAAGAACTTTAATATTTTAATTCTTTAATTCTTTAATTTCTAATCTCCGATTAGAACGCAATGTTCATACCCACGATGAATGTGCGCGGATGAGGATAATATCCCATATCCACTCCCGATACCCAAGAGTCGGAACTATTGCCGTTGGTACCGTTATACGAACCGATTTCGGGGTCCATACCGTCATACTTGGTGAGTGTGAAGAGGTTCTGAGCCTGCACATAGAGACGGAGCTTGGAAATGCCCTTCCATGAGATGATTCGCTTGAAGTCATAACCCAAGGTGAGGTTCTGCAGACGGATGTAGTCGCCATCCTGTAGATAGAGGTCGGAGAACTGCCAGTTGCCCACGTCACCATAGGTCACGCGAGGAATCTTGTTGCTTGTTCCCTCACCTGTCCAGCGGTCGAGAATCTGACGGCTGTAGTTGCCCTGTGATGAGTTGGGGTCGCGATATGACTGTGCAATCTGGAAGCCGGCTGCACCAGTGGCATTGGCACTGAGGTCGAAGCCCTTCCATGACAATGAGATATTGAATCCGAAGGTGTATTTGGGCAGTCCGTTGCCAAGGTCAACCTTGTCGGAAGCATTGATCTGACCGTCGTGGTTGATATCCACATACTTCACATCACCAGGCTGAACATTCGACTGCAATACACCGTTACCGGCTGCAATCCAGTTGTTTATCTCCTGCTGGTTCTGGAAGATGCCTGCGGTCTTGTAGCCCCAGAAGTAACCGATGGCGTGTCCGTTCTCGGCACGATAGAACTCCTCGGCATTCGAGTAAATCTGGTTGGTGGCACCGTGGATTATTCCGTCCTCGGTAGGAATGCTTCCCACCTCGTTGTGGTTGTAGGCGAAGTTGCCGCCAACGCTATATGAGAAGTCCTTACCGATGTTGTCGTTCCATGTAAGACCGAGCTCAATACCGGTGTTCTTCACGTCACCGCCATTGATGACAGGACCTTGTGTACCGGCAGTAGCCAATACAGGAGCCTGAACGAGCCAGTCCTTGGTCTTCTTGATATACCAGTCGGCTGTCAACGACAGACGGCTTTGTATGAAGCGGGCATCGATACCCACGTTGATCTGCTCAGATGTTTCCCACTTTACATTCTCATTGGCAAGACGTGAGGGATAAGAACCTGTTGACCAACCGCTCTGACCTGCATCGGTGCCGAAGTTATAGTTGGTATTGCTTGTTGTCACAGGAGCAAGATACTGATAGCAGTTGATGTTGGCATTACCCACCTGACCCCAGCTTGCACGCAGTTTCAGGAAGTCGAGCCAACCCTTGGTGCTCTTCAAGAAGTCTTCCTCAGAGATTGTCCAACCAGCTGACACTGAGGGGAAGTAACCCCAACGATGTCCGGGAGCAAACTTAGATGACTCGTCGGCACGGATTGTGGCGTTGAGCATATAGCGGTCTTTCCACGACCAACCAAGGCGTGCGAAGAGTGACATTCCGCGGGTCTCGTCATAGGGTGCGCCATTCACTTTCTTGTTGTCCGTTCCGTTAGTATTATTAAGGTACGCGTGATCCCAATCACCGAATCCGGGGATAAGACCATCGTTGTAGCCGCCCGAACTGCTACCATTGTAGCGCGACCACTCCGAACCGATCAAAGCCGAGATGTCATGTCCACCCTTGATGGTGAAGTCATACTGGGCAGTGTTGGTCCACACCATCGAAAGGCCATGTCCATTGCCCTGGTTGACCTTGGTGAGAGTGTTGGCACTCTGCGGAGTAAACTGATATTTGGGAGTGAACGAGCGATAGTCGCTGGTACCATAGCTGATACCATATACAGTCTTGATTTTCAGATTCTTAATCGGTTCAATCTGCATATACACATTGGCATCAAGTGTACCGCCCTTTGTCTGATTGTAGCGGTTGACCATCATGTTTCCATAAGGGTTGCCGTCGTTTACGTTCCAGTCGGAATTGACTGTACCTGCATAGTCGCCATTGGCATCATAAACGGGATGAATGGGAGAAGAAGAGAATGCACTGCGGAGGTTGTTGTTCCAGATATTACCAGTGCCCATACCGCGCTGTGTCTTCCATACGAAGCTCACGCGCTCACCAATGGTAACAAGTCCGTTGTACATCTTGTGCTCTGAGTTGGCACGGAAGTTAAAGCGGCGATAATTTGAGACATCCGAACCGCCGATAACACCGTCCTGACCTGTATAACCACCTGAAATGACATAAGTGGAAACCTTTGAACCACCAGTGAATGCAAGACTATGACTTGTGGTAAGCGCACCATCCTCAATGGCTTGGTCAATCCAGTCGGTGTCATAGATATTGCCATTGGCATCATGGATAGAGTTGAGGGATGTCCAGTCAACAGGAGAGAGACCGCTGTTGAGGCGAGCCTCGTCCATGATGGTCATATACTCCTTGGCATTGAGCATGTTAAACTTGCGTCCTACAGTCTGCCATCCTACATATCCATCGTATGTTATCTTGCCCTGTCCTTCCTTACCGCTCTTGGTGGTGACGAGAACGACACCGTTGGCTGCCTGAGCACCATAGATAGCTGCAGAGGCGGCATCCTTCAACACGTCGATACGCTCGATGTCGGCAGGGTTAAGTGTGGTGATGTCGCCACCAATACCATCTATAAGGTAGAGAGGCTGTGAGTTGCCCACCGTACCGAGACCACGGATTGTGACACTCATCGAGGCACCGGGCTGACCAGATGTTGACACGATGTTCACACCAGGGGTCTGGCCCTGCATGGCTGCCAAGGGGTTGGTGGTGTTCAGCTTCTGGATGTCGTCACCCTTCAACTGTGTCGTGGCACCGGTGACGAGCTTTTTCTTCATCGTACCGTAACCGATTACTACCACCTCTTCCAATGACTTGGAGTCTTCCTGAAGCTGCACATTGATAGTGTTGGCAGCACCAACCTTCACCGACTTCGTGATGAAACCGATGTAGGAGAAGACGATAGTCTGTCCGGGATTGGCATTGATTGAATACTTTCCGTCGAAGTCGGTGATGGTTCCCGATGCGGAACCTTCTACCTTGACGGTTACACCGATCAGCGGTTCATTGTCAGTGGCAGAGGTCACGACACCCGTGACTGTCTTTGCCGACAATGAAGCTGAACCAAAGAATGACATCAGCGGCAGGGCAAGTAGCATTGCCGTCAACATCATTTTACAGAACCAGGCTTGCTGGCTGTAATCAAGAGGTTTTCTTCTCATTGCAACAATGGTTTTAGTTATACAATTTTGTTCTTTTGTTTTAAATTTCGACTGCAAAATTACAAAATATAACTAAAACCAAGGTGCTAAAATGTTATTTTTATGTGATAATATGTAAAATCTATGCTAAAATAGTACCAAAATAGCATATTTTGTATATATCCGCCAAAGTGTAAAAAATACACGAATCGCTACTTTTTGGCAGATGTCTGACGTATCACAAGTTTCTGCGGGACTATCTCCTTATATATCTTTTTGTCACCCTTGATTGACCTCAGAAGCAGTCGGCAGGCAGTCGTTCCCATCTTGTACGACTGGTCTTCGATGGCCGACATCTGGGGTGTGACGTATGCGGCATGGAGGTCGTCGGTGAATCCTATGAGGGCAACGTCATCGGGTATTTTCAGTCCCATCTCCTTGATGGCTGTGAAGGCGGCAAAGGTGATGATATCGTTGAAGGCGAGTATGGCGTCGGGCCTGTCCTCACGACTGAGCAGTCGCTTGGCGGCATCGAGTGCCACCTGATAGTCGATCTTGCCGCACGCCACCATCTCGCGGTCGATGGGTATGCGGTGCTCGCGCAGTGCTTCGAGATAACCGTGCTTGCGACGGCGCACCATGTCGAGATGGTTGGGACCACCGATAAAGGCAATCCTCTTGCTGCCCGTCTCGATGAGATGATTGGTTGCCATCTGTGCAGCCTCGTCACCATTGGCAGTCACCGACGAGAACTTGTCGGAGAGGCATGTCCTGCCGAAAAACACGAGAGGTATGCCCATATCGGCAATTTCCTCGAAGTGGGAATAGTCGGTGGTATCTTGTGCAAGGCAGGCTATGATGCCTTCAACGTGCATACTGATAAAATTGTCGATAGCCTTGGCTTCTATTTGACAGTCTTCGTGGCTATTGGCACTGAGCACTGAATATCCAGCCCTGGAGGCCTCATCCTCGATGGCGTCGAGCACGGCGGAATAGAAATGCGTGACAAGGTTAGGCACGACAACGCCGATGATCTTCGGTGCCTCATGTCTCAGACTGCGTGCAAAAGGATTTGGGCGATAGTTGAGTTTCTTAGCCAAATCCTTCACTTTATTCTGCATTTCCAGTCCTATCTCGGGACTGTTTCTAAGTGCCCTGCTCACAGTGGCGATACTAACGCCAAGCTCCTGTGCCAGGTCTTTCAATGATGTCCTGTGTCTCTTCACTTCCATAGCAAAATATCTCTTTTTGTTGTTAGGTGCGTGCAAATATACGCATTTTTTCTGAAAACGCAATCGTTTACGTGTATTTTTTTAGTTTTTTTGAATTATTATCCAAATATTATGCGTACCTTTGCACTTGGAAATCAGAATGAGTAATGAATAGTTGATAATAAGTTAGTTAGAAAAGTAAGGGTAAGGGCTGTCGCGAGACAGCCCTTATTTTTTCATTCTTCATTCTTCATTCTTCATTTAAATATAATACTCCGCCGAATCAATAAGTCCTGCCCTCAGCGCATACTTGGTGGCCTCGTGGACATTGTTGACCCCAAGTTTGCGGAAGATGTTCTTACGGTGGGTATTAACAGTGTGGAAGCTGGAGAAACGCTTTTCGGCGATTTCCTTTGTGGTCATTCCCATGGCTATGTCCTTCAGGATTTCCGTTTCGGTGGGAGTGAGTTTCACATCGTCGGCTACGGGAGTTTCCTGTGGGGCAAGGAGTATCTCGGTCATTCGCTGACAGATATAGCGATGACCGTTGGCGGCATACTGGATGCACTCCCTCACCTCATGGGCAGAGGATTCCTTTAGCAGGATGCTTATCCTGCCGCCCATTGAAATCACGCGACGCACGAAGTCATGCGACAAATCCACACTGAACAGTATCCACATCGACCTTGGGAAACGGTCGTAGAGTATCTGAAGGTCCTCCACGTCGTTCATGTCAAACAAAGTATAGTCGAGCACTACAACCGCATCGGGATGCAGTCGCAGACGTTCCACCAGTTCGGTTTTGTCCTCCGTGCGGTGGAATTCTATTTCGTGTAGTGTTTTCTCTGCCAGGAATTGTATTCCGGCACGTGTGATGTCCTGATTGTCAGCTAAACAAATAACCATTGTCTTTATTAGAATTTAAATTGTGCCCTTATTCTAACACCCTGGATGTTTGCCGAGGACATATCGGCGTGAGTGAGCCGTCTGACGTATTCCACGTGCAGAAACGACAGTATGTTGTGTATTCCCACAGCTGCCTCAATGTATGGCTTGTCGGATGCGGGCAATGTGCCGTATCCGTCAGTCCAATGTCCCCAAAGCATTCTTAGACTAAGGTATTCGCGCAGTTTTAGCCGGTTAACTAACGGAATCAGATTAAACAACCTGCCGTTGAGGTCCCAGTCGAGGATGGCACTGGCATATCGGTCGCTCATCATTTCCATATTGTCTATGAGGGCGAAGGTGAGCGGCTGCGCTATATACGAGATATTGGCTGCCGGCATAAACTGCAAGGGCGGCGGCATCTTGTCCCACTGCACTCCACCGCGGATGTCGGAGTCGAGCGTGCCCCATGTTTTCAGGGATGTCTTTCGTTTCCATCTCGCCTCGGTGGTGTTGTATCGCCACTCTCCGTCGAACAGTCCGTCAATGCCTGTTGCATGACTAAGCGTAAAACCCTTGTATGCAAGCGTAAAGCGCAGTTCTGTCGTCCTTATCTTGTCAAATGTCAGCGAACCTCTTCCCTCGTAGGTTTCGCGTTTCACTGCCGCCGCAAGTTTGAGTCCCGAGGGCAGTGTGTGTTCGTATTGCAGTTGCTGACGGCTATATGCCATCATCTTTGAGTCATCCCCCCATTTCCATGCAAGAAACATGTTGTCCTTGTCGGTGGGCATCAGAGGGTCAGAGGGATAACGTATGTCGCGCGATGCTGAAAGCGAAAAACCGTGACTTCCCAATGTCGCGCTCCAATAGTTGCCCTTGCTGCGGAATCCGTGGGCATAATAGCCTTCGAGCGACACATGGCGACTGAACGCCTTGGTGGTCCTGCCGCCTATTCTTAATCTCAATCCGTCAACGGAATTGACGGAAACGGTGGATGTCAGCGGACCTATGTCAAACTTGCTTGGCTTGCCTGTTTCCACATAGTCGTCAACGAGCAACTTCACTCCAGTGCCTATTGCACGGAATGTTGGCGATGACTGCCATATATTGTCAACGAGCTGGCCCATACGTTGTTCACTGTATGTCAGCCCTACCCTTCTGAAGTTATTCCAAAACTCCTCACTGCGCCCAGCTGCCCTGCGTTCCTCGTTTTGCTTCAAGCGGGAGCTGAAATAAGCGTTTGGGATATGGTCGAAGGAATATCCCGAATGTCTTGTTGTCCTAAGTATCACACTCTTGGCGAACACGTCGGCAAGACTCAGCTCTATCATCATGTCATCTGTGGCGAGCACTGTCTCTCCCGTGGGTAATACAGAGAAATCCTGCCATATCTTCATGTTATCGACATGGTTGACGATGCTCTGCTTGGGGATGGTGAGTATGCATCGGCGCAACTGGAAAGTTGAGTCATCCCTCACATACAGTTCACCGCTGAACCCCATGTCCCTGGAGTTATCTGGTCCGAAGGCGAGATGTATGCAGCGGTCATTCCCTACCCTCACGGTATCTACTATATGAAAGCGATAGAACGAAATCGCTCCTTTGGCTATGGGCGACAAAAAGTTCTGACGCAACAGGCGGATATTGTCGTCGTAGAGATTGACATCGCTGAAGAAGTCCCTGAGTGTCTTCACCATCTGGTCACCAGTCTGGAAGAGCTGGTCGATGCCTTCCGAACGCTCGCCTATCGTCACCACCTGACTGCGGTTGGGATTTCGGCTGAACAGGCTTCGCCTCACTGTCTCCGACACTGTCACCGGCATTATCAGCTTGTTGTTCTGAAAGCAAGGCTCGATATGGTCGAGTATTCCGGGTATCTTCGACAGTGCGCCCTCGGTGAGTTGTTCGGGTGTTACGTCATTGAGGGCGAGAGTGAGTTTCTGGTATGTGTCATATTTACAGAAAGGCTTCTGTGTAGGGTCGGTCATTCGCTTATGTCCGATTACCTTCTTCATCAGTTCCACAGCAGGATTGTCCTTGCGGCTATATGTCCCGCGCTTCTTGTCAACGGTAATACCCTCCAGCTCATGCACCCTGTCATACCACTCAACAGTATCATGTTTTTCCTGCGCCACACCCATCATGGGCACAAGCGCAAGCATCATCAATAACATTAATCGCGCTGCCATTGGCTTTCCTTCGGTTGCCGAACGTTGTTTCTTCACTCTTTTCTTTTTATCCACAGATTTTATTTTGGCACGGAAATCCACAGCTTTTTCAAAGACACGGCTTGGCTCCGCATTTATTTATTCTTAATTCCACGGCACTTCGTGATTACGGCTTGCTTCGCAAGTTCGCGGCTTGGTTAGTTTTCTACGCAGGCCGCGGGCGAGACGCCCACGCTCCCAGAGGCTGCGCAATTGAGCCGTGTCTTTTTTATAAATAGCCGTGTTCATCCGTGCCTAAATAAACTTTCTTCATTTAAAATCCACTCTTCATTTTCTCACAAAATGCCTCGTGAGATTTGTGCATATAAGCATACATCGCCCAATACACTGTCATCTCTAATATAGGATATATATAAGGTACGCCCGCGAGACAAGTGATGTAGATGATGATGGCACGCGAGTTGAACGTGAGCAGATTGGTGTATTTCATCAGTGGCAGCGAACCCTTGCGGAATTCATCCCTCAGACTCTGCGGTATCTGCTCGGCATCGGGATAACGCTCGCGCACTTCCTTGTAGAACTTCTGGAACTTAGGTGTGCGCTTCTCCTGACTGCGGCAATATGCAGCATAGTTCTTGAAGAAAAGCTTGCCGATGAAGTTGCCTGTCCACGTCAGTTCCTCATATTTCTTCATCTGCGAAGCAGAGTCATCGAGTTCCGAACCTTTCTTGCCAAGCAGGAAAAAGAGGTGTATCTGACGATAGTAATCTGCAAGTGAAGATTGTGGGGAATGGCATCCAAAACCTGCCCAAAAACATATTATCAGGAGATAGAAACTCCATGTCACATCCCCAAGGAAAGGTATCGGTTCGTTCCACATCCTCACCACAATGCCAATATATATGGCAACGAACCACAAATCGCCCGAGAATCCGTCGAGCACACGACCCACGAGTGTCTTCTTACCCGTAAGACGGGCCAACTGTCCGTCGGTGGAGTCGCAGAAGTTGGCGAACATCAGCAGCACAACTCCCCATATATTCGACTCAAGGTCAGGGTAATGGAACATCCATCCTGCTCCCACTCCGAGGAATATCGACAATATAGTGATGGCGTTGGGATGCACTCCCAACTTCTCCCACATCAATGCGAAAGCCAGACCGATTGGTCTGGTAAAATGCACGTCAAGCCATTCTTCCGTATCTTCCGACTTGAACGATGCCTTCAATAACTCCGAAAAACTTCTTTTCATAACTTTTCTATTTTTATCCACAGATTCTCACGGATTAATAATTTTAAGTGGATTATCACAGATTTCTATTTTTATCCACAGATTCTCACGGATTAATAATTTTGAGTGGATTATCACAGATTTTTACTGCGCAAAAGCTTAATCTGTGAAAATCTTATCCATAATTTTTATCTGTGGAAATCTGTGGATATTAAGAACTCCTCTGCCTTGGCAATGTCACTCTTGTGGTCTATGTCTAAAACCTTTGAGAACTTATATGCCTTTAGGTTCTGCCCGTCCTTTATCAGCGCGCGCTGGAAATTGCGCATACGGCTCTCGCCTCGCTCCATACACCCGTTGAGTGTGTCTATCGCCTTGGGAGTCAGACCGTAGATACCACCGGAGATAAACTTGCAAGAGTCCGACTTGTCGAGGAATCCCGTTATCTTCATGTCATCGTCAACATCCACATACAACGGTTTCTCGTCGTCGATATAGTCGGTCACTCCCATCAGTCCGTCGGCCTCGCCTGATTCAGTCACTCTCTTCAACTCTTCCACGTATGCACCGAACTCCTCCTCGCGGAAGATGGTGTCAACGGTGGTGAGGCAGAACGTGCCTTCGGTGAGATACTGGCTGATTTCGTGGAAACTGTGCATCGAACTCGGAGTACTCTTCACCACAAACCTCAGCGGAATGGGACGCCCGCGGAGTCCGTCACGCTGAATATCAATAAGGTGCCGCGGAACCATTGTAGTCATATCATTGCATATCACTACAATCTCCTCGGCACCATTATCCATGAATATTCCGATTAGTCTGTCAATTAATGGCTTGCCGTCCACCTCCACGAGTGGTTTCGGCTGCTCTATACCTTCGGCTGCCAGTCGGCTGCCTTCTCCTGCTGCTATAATAGCGTATTTCATCTTTTTACCAATTTTGGGTGCAAAATTACTAAAAAAGAATGAAACAAGGAAAAATGTCGGTCTTTTTTTGCCTTTTAGTGGCTTTTTTATTTGCGTAGCTCAAGAATATAGTCGCCAGAACCTGCCTTTGCCTTATCGAGACGCCCAGTGATGTTACCCTTGAGAGTGACGTCACCCGAACCGGCAAGACTGCTCTCTACATCCTTGCAGTTGTCGAACGAAACCTTGATATCGCCCGAGCCAATCAGTTGGATCTTGGTGTGCTCCACGTTCTTCTGCTTCACCTCGATGTCACCCGAACCGACCAACTGCAGCTCCGAAGCCAAAGCCTCAACATTCACGATGTCCACGTCACCCGAACCAGCCATCTGCACATTCAGCTTGTCGCAAATCACATTTCCCTCGAAGTCAACGTCGCCCGAACCGTTCACCTGGATGTCCAGGCAGTCGGTGTCAATCGGACCTTGGCTGATGAAATCACCCGAACCGGCCAGTTCCACCCCCACGAGGTCGGGCGATGTGACATAAACCACAAGGTTCTTCCTGTTGCTTCTGTTCTTGAAGATGTTAAACGAGATGTTGTTCTTAAGACCGACGACCAACTTGTTTCCCTCGACCGCTATCTTGATCTTGTCAACATACTCCTTTGTGCCCTGCACAAACACCTCGTGCTTGTCGCCCTGCACGAATTTCACTGTCGGCGAACCTTCAATCCTTACAGATATAAACTTGCCCACCTTGCGGTACTGCTTCACTCTGTTTCCCTCCGTGACAACATAGCTGTCGTTGTCCGTGGATATTAACGTTTTCAAATTGCCTGCCTCAGAGCATGAGGCGAAGGTCATTGCCGTTCCGGCTGTCAGAGCCGATACCATTGTCATTGTCAAAAATGTTATCTTTTTCATATTCTTATAATTTTTAATTGTATTAACTTGTCAACTCGTCAACTTGTCAACTCGTCAACTAAATCGATATTTCACACGTTTGACGCTACAACAAAGCTAAAAGTTGCAAGCATTAGTGTTAAATAAAGCAAAAGATATTGCCATGATTGTCATATTCTGAATTAAAAGTATTATCTTTGCGCAAAATTACAAGAAAGAATGGCATATAAGATGATTGTGCTCGACTTGGACGGCACACTAACCAATGAGAAAAAAGAAATAACACCTAAGACCTACGATGCCTTGATGAAGGCTCAGGAACTGGGTGTAAAGGTTGTCTTGGCATCTGGCCGACCCACCTTCGGCATCATGCCTCTTGCCATTCAACTCAACCTCGCCGACCACGACGGATACATTCTCGCCTACAACGGCGGAAAGATTATCAGTTGCCGCACGGGCGAGACTATATATAATAAGGTGTTGGCTCCCGAGCTTGTGCCCATACTCTACAACGAGGCCAAGGCTGCGGGAATGGAGATACTCACATATCAGGGCGAAGGCATTGCCGCCACCCGTAAGAAGGACAAGTATGTGCTCCACGAGGCGTTCATCAACAAGATGCCCGTAGTGCAGTATGACGACTTCCCCCGTCAGGTGGAGTTCCCCATCAACAAGTGCCTCATCGTGGGCGACCCCAAACCGCTCCACCAACTTGAGCTTCGGCTTGCCACCCGCATGCAGGGGCGCATCCTCGTCTATCGCTCGTCGGGATTCTTCCTGGAATGTGTGCCAATGGGCATAGAGAAGTCGCAGTCGTTGGCGCGTCTCATCTCAGACCTCGGCATAGGGCGCGAGGAAATGATTGCCATCGGCGACGGATATAACGACAAGGGCATGATAGAATATGCCGGATTGGGAGTGGCTATGGCAAACGCATCGACCGAGGTGCAGGATGCCGCCGACTATATCACCTACTCCAACGAGGAAGACGGAGTGGCACACGTAATAGAGAAGTTTATTCTAAAGAAATAATTGTAAACCATTTTAATAACAAAAAAATTTTTATGCAAAGTACTAACATTCCTCAAGTGAAACTCGGCATTATCGCTGTTAGCCGAGACTGTTTTCCAATCGCGCTGTCAACACAGCGCCGCGAGAACATCGTGAAAGCCTATAAGGGCGAACTCTTCAACTGCCAGACAACAGTTGAAAACGAGAAAGACATGCTCAAGGCTGTGGCTGAAGTCAAGGAAGCCGGATGCAACGCTCTTGTTGTATTCCTCGGCAACTTCGGTCCCGAAACTCCAGAAACTCTCATTGCAAAGAACTTCGACGGTCCCTGCATGTTCGTTGCAGCTGCCGAGGGCGACGGCGACATGATCAACGGTCGTGGCGACGCTTACTGCGGTATGCTCAACTGCTCTTATAACCTGGGTATGCGCCACCTGAAGGGATATATTCCTGAATATCCTGTAGGCACTGCTGAGGAAGTGGCTCAGATGATGGCTGAGTTCGTTCCCGTGGCTCGCGTCATCCTCGGTCTCAAGGGCTTGAAGATCATCACCTTCGGTCCGCGTCCTCAGGACTTCTTCGCTTGCAACGCTCCTATCAAGGGCTTGTATGAACTTGGCGTTGAGGTTGAGGAGAACTCTGAGCTCGACCTGCTCGTGGCTTACAAGAAGCACGAGAACGACCCGCGCATCGACGCTGTATGCGAGGACATGGCAAAGGAAATGGGCGAAGGCTGCTACTATCCCACTCTGAGCCGCCGCATGGCACAGTTCGAGCTCACCCTGCTCGATTGGGCTGAGGAGCACAAGGGCTCACGCCAGTATGTGGCATTCGCCGACAAGTGCTGGCCTGCATTCCCAAGCCAGTTCGGTTTCGAGCCTTGCTATGTCAACAGCCGTCTCGTGAGCCGCGGTATTCCCGTTGCTTGTGAGGTTGACATCTACGGAGCACTCTCTGAGTACATCGGTATGTGCGCAAGCGACGACACCGTCACTCTGCTCGACATCAACAACTCAGTGCCCAAGTACATCTACGACGAGGACATCATCGGCAAGTATGGCTACAAGCTCACCGACACCTTCATGGGCTTCCACTGCGGTAACACTCCCCAGTGCAAGATGTGCTCTAACCGCAAGATCAAGTATCAGCTCATCCAGAACCGTCTGCTTGAGAACGGTGGCGAGCCTGACTTCACACGCGGAACTCTTGAGGGCGACATCGCAGCCAGCGACATCACATTCTATCGCCTGCAGTGCGACTCTCAGGGCAACCTCCGCTCTTACATCGCTGAGGGTGAAGTGCTCGACGTTCCCACACGTTCATTCGGTGGTATCGGTATCTTCGCTATTCCTGAGATGGGCCGCTTCTATCGTCACGTCCTCATCCAGAAGGGCTATCCTCACCACGGAGCCGTTGCCTTCTCTCACATCGGCAAGACTCTCTTCGAGGTGTTCAAGTATCTCGGCATCCAGGACATCGCCTACAACCAGCCGAAGTCACTGCCGTATCCAACAGAAAATCCATGGGCATAATATGCCCACATCTTAATTGTGAAATTTTTGTTCATGGGGCAGGCGAGCGAGCCTGCCCCTCTTGTTTAGCAGCATCAACAAAAACACCAAAGATATGAAAAAGTTATTCGTTTTTATTTCATTATTCTGTACCATTGGAATATCGTCATTCGCACAGAACACCAAGTTCGGCAAACCCACAAAAGAAGAATGGGAACTGAACAGTTTAAGCTTTGCCCCCGAAGCTGAGGCCGTAGTGCTCTATAAGTCTGTAGATGTATCCTACAAACTCTCAGGAGGATTCAGCGCGTTAGGCAGCGGTGGCGAGGGTTCACTCGATGACAACAGCTTCGCCCCATCCGGCACCAACAAGTATGTCAATCCCGACAACACCTCCATGCTCTACGATGTCAAGGTGCGCACCAAGATTCTCAAGGACAGCGGTGCCAAGTATGCCACTATGGACATCATCACCTTCAATGAAGAGGATGATATGGACTGTCGTGACGAAATCTATGAGATGAAGGTCATGGTAATCAGACAGGTTGACGGCAAGGTAAAGAAAAAGACCGTATCCAACTCAAACTTCAAGGACGAGCGAATTGACAACCACTACTGCATACGCCACATCCGCATTCCCGACGTGAAGGCGGGCGACATTGTGGAATACCAATACCAACTGTTCAGCACCCGCAGTACATACATCTACGACACACAGTTGCAGGAGTGCATACCAGTACTCTACTCAAAGTGCAGGATGGAAATACCCAACATCCTCCAGTTTGACGTCAACAGGCCAATGATTGATAATGTGACCGCCACTGCCACTTTGGGCAATATATTAGCAGGCAGCGTAGGCAACGACTACCAGCTTCCGAGAAAGATTGTCAGCAATATCTTCACCATCGAAGCCCGCAACCTTCCCGCCTATGAAGGAGAGATAAACATTCAGAATCTCTCCAGTGGCGAGGTGCATTGCGTGCGCACCCAACTGAAAGACAAGCGTTACGACATTAAGCCCGACGTTTCCGGTCCGGTACGCCATTTGGTGATTGGCAGATAAGCACACGGATGGACAAGATGACCAAGGAGCAGCGCCACCGCTGCATGGCTGCAATCAAGAGCAAAGGGACGCGCCCGGAGATACTTGTGCGCAAGTATCTCTGGGCCCGTGGCTTCCGCTATCGCCTCAACCATCCCCGTCTCCCTGGCCATCCCGACATCGTGTTGCGCAAATACCGCACAGTCATATTCGTCAACGGCTGCTTTTGGCATGGACACGATGACTGCCCCAACTTCAAGATGCCACAAAGCAACACCGACTTTTGGGAAAAGAAGATACGCCGCAACAAGGAGCGCGACATAGAGGAACAGCGACAGATAGCCGCCATGGGATGGCACTGCATCACCGTATGGGAGTGTCAGCTAAAACCCCACTGCCGCCAGCAAACCCTCGAATCCCTCGCCCAAACCCTCTATCGCATCTACCTCGCCGACCACTCCGTACGCCAATACCGACTCCCCGACTCCGAAGATGAAATCCCCATGGCAGCGGAGCCAGAGCCACACTCCCCTCTTCACTAAAAATAATAAAAAAAACTCGCATTTCCTTTGCCATTTCATAATTAATTCGTAATTTTGCCGTAAAATCCTACGCTTATGACAGAAAAAGAACTTAATTCATATCGCCTCACAAGTCTCGAGGAACCCACCGATGAGATGCTTTCGTATATAATGAAAGAAGCAGCAGCCGAGGCACAAGCAGAAACCGAAGCTGCACACAAGAGACTTTTCGCAGAAATCAGACGATTAGGAGCGGAAAGGCGCAAACAATTAGCTCAATAAGAATATGGTTCATAGAATTCACAAACCCATACTTATTGTTATTGCAGGCCCCAACGGTTCTGGCAAAACGACTATAACATCAAAAGTCCTTCACCACGAATGGCTTGAAGATGCCATCTATGTAAATCCCGACCAAATAGCACAGGAAAAATTTGGCAACTGGAATGACCAAGATGCCGTATTACAAGCTGCCCAATACTGCGAACAACTGCGCGAGGATTGCCTGAAAAACAGGCAAAGCCTCATCTTCGAGACTGTCCTTTCCACTACATCAAAGGTGGATTTCATAAAGAGAGCAAAAGAGGCTGGCTTTTTCATACGTCTATTCTTCGTCAGTACAGAATCCCCACTGATTAATGCCTCCCGAGTTGCGGCCAGAGTAATGAAAGGCGGTCATGACGTACCAATCCCGAAAATCATCTCAAGATATACAAAATCCATATTAAACTGCGCAGCAGTCTCCCCCTTCTGCGACCGCACATACATCTACGACAACTCAATAGACGGCAAAGAAGCCCAACTCCTTTTCAGAATGTCAGATGGAATAATCAAAAAGCGATACACCGACAAAATGCCGGAATGGACAGCCGATATTCTATCCAAAGAATAACCTTCGCATTATAAACCTTCATCCAATAATCATCCCCCAATCTCCAATCGAAGGATGAACGAAGGATGATCGAAGGATGATTGGCGAAAAATGTGACTACTTTTTCAGTATAGGCATAGATTTATTGTAATGCTGTAATTGAAATGCAATGCCACAAAATCCGCCACGTGTAGGGTCTTACCTCGTGTAAGACCGCCCGCAGCATGGATAACAAATAAAAAAAATCAAAAAAACATCGTATTTCCTTTGTCGTTTCAGAATAAATTCGTATCTTTGCCACAAAATAATGAAAAGCTTACGATTATGAATACTAAGACAAGGACAGACATAATACCAAAGATACAAAAATATCTTGCAACACAACCTGTCGAAAGGGCTTGGTTGTTCGGTTCTTTTTCAAGAGGAGAAGAACATGAGGACAGCGACGTCGATATTCTTGTCGATTTTAAAGAAGACGAAGCTATTGGCCTGTTTAAGTATTGCTCAATAATGAACGGTATGTCCGACGTAATTGGTCGTAATGTCGATCTTGTACAAAACGGCACATTGCTTCCCTTTGCCATAAAGAGTGTTGAACACGACAAAATCCTTATATATGAGAGAGCCAATTAGAGACATCAACAGATTAGAGCATATAAATGACTTGCCAACACTTCGAAGCCAAGTTGAAAAAATTCTTGCTGAAATGAAATAAGAATTTCAGATGGAATAATCAAAAAGAAGATTACAATTACACCATTACAATAAATCTATACCATTTTGCTGATGTCAGCAAAATGATAGAAAACACATACACGTTTAGGGGTGCTTAGCTGTTACACACTAAAAAAATCAAAAAATCCCCTCATTTCCTTTGTCGTTTCAGAATTAATTCGTAACTTTGCGTATTATAAATAAAAAAATGATGCAAGATAATAAAAACATAAACAAGCAGACAGAACCATATATCGTGAATTCACACGACATTCACATTGATGTGGAATATGTGGATTGGATAGCGGATATTAAGAGTCGCTATCGCTCCGCACAGGTAAAGGCAGCGGTCAAAGTCAATGCGGAAAAACTTCTGTTCAATTGGCAACTTGGTCGTGACTTGGTGCTGAAGAAAGCTGAAGAACGCTGGGGAGCTGGAGTTGTAGAACAAGTAAGCTTAGATTTGAAGCGAGAGTTTCCTAACAGCAAAAACTTTTCAGTACGCAATTTATGGTATATGAAACAGTGGTATCTGTTCTATGCCAAGAATCTGGAAAAACTGAAACAGCTTGTTTCAGTAATGTTGCCATTAGAAAACTACGACAATAAAATCAAACAATTTATAGATGAAGAAAAACTGAAACAGTCTGTTTCAGAATTCCCATTGCCTTTTGCTTGCGTGCCATGGGGACACCATGTCCGAATAGTCCAACACTCAAAAACAATTGAAGAAGCCTTATTCTATGTAGGATACACTATTCGAGAAGGAATCAGCCGCGACATATTGGCGCGGATAATGAAAGATGATATTTATAAAAAGCAAGGTATTGTCCCTAATAATTTTTCGCAACACCTGACACCACAACTGGCACAAATGGCACGGTATGTAGTAAAGGAAAATTACGATTTTGGCTTTGCAACAGTAGATCACGAAACCTACAACGAAAGCGAATTAGAGAAAGCCCTGCACGATAATATTACAGCACTGCTACTTGAAATGGGCAACGGTTTCGCATTTATTGGCAGACAGAAAGAATTAATTGTTGGCGGAAGAACAAGAAGAATCGACTTGCTTTTCTATCATATTCGACTACGATGCTACATTGTATGCGAACTGAAGGCAAGAGCGTTTGAACCAGAGTTTGCTGGCAAATTAAACTATTATGTAAACGCCGTTGACGAAATATTAAAGCAGCCCGATGACAACCCTACTATAGGTCTTCTAATATGTACGAATATGAATAGGGCCGACGTCCAATGGTCATTCAAAGGTATCTCTACACCGATGGGTGTAGCTACATACAATAACATTAAAATTAAAGATGCCTTGCCAAGCCAAGAGCAACTGGCTGAACGTGTACGACTTTTACAAGAGGAGTTACAGAATACAAAACGCATATTGGATAAGGTAGATAAAAATTCGTAACTTTGCGGCAAAATTGCACATTATTATGAACGAAATGGCGAATACGAACGAGGCAACATTGTCAAGCAAAGGAGATATGACCTCCTTCACATTTGGCTACTACAACATCCGATTCCGCACTCCTTCTCGTCTGAAAAGATATACAGAAGTGAAAGAATGGGATAACGGATATATTGTCGTAATGGCCGACTATGACGGTATTGGTATAATTGAAGAGTATATCGACCTAATTCCTATTCTTGAGAATCTCCATATAAATCCTGACACTTTCCTCAAACCGATTAAAACAGTAAAAATTTCATATAATGAATAAAACAGAATTGAATACGCTATTTACCAGAGAAACTTTCATTCAAGCAATGCGTAGAGAAAAGCAACGCAAGAAAGAATGGGAAGAGCAACATCATAGTATGTACTCCGATGATCCAATAATCATCCCCCAATCTCCAATCGAAGGATGAACGAAGGATGAACGAAGGATGATCGAAGGATGATCGAAGGATGATTGGCGAAAATGTGACTACTTTTTCAGTATAGGCATAGATTTATTGTAATGCTGTAATTGTAATGCCATGCCATAAAATCCGCCACGTGTAGGGTCTTACTTCGTGTAAGACCGCCCGCAGCATGGATAACACACTAAAAAAATCAAAAAAACATCGTATTTCCTTTGCCATATCAGAATAAATTCGTAACTTTGTCCCAAAAATAATGAAAAGCTTACGATTATGAATACTAAGACAAGGACAGACATAATACCAAAGATACAAAAATATCTTGCAACACAACCTGTCGAAAGGGCTTGGTTGTTCGGTTCTTTTTCAAGAGGAGAAGAACATGAGGACAGCGACGTCGATATTCTTGTCGATTTTAAAGAAGACGAAGCTATTGGCCTGTTTAAGTATTGCTCAATAATGAACGGTATGTCCGACGTAATTGGTCGTAATGTCGATCTTGTACAAAACGGCACATTGCTTCCCTTTGCCATAAAGAGTGTTGAACACGACAAAATCCTTATATATGAGAGAGCCAATTAGAGACATCAACAGATTAGAGCATATATTGGAAGCTATTATGACAATCGAGGACTATATCTCAAACAAGTCTTTCGAAGAATTCACTAATGACAAGCTTTTAAAACATGCTGTTTATTACAATGTGGGCATTGTAGGTGAGGCTGCATACAAATTGTCTTCAGAATTCACTGATAGTCACCAAGATGTACCATGGCGAGATATTATTAAAATGCGTCATGTATTGATTCATGGATATTATCAACTTAATTCAAAGACGATGTGGATGACTATAAAAAATGACTTGCCAACACTTCGAAGCCAAGTTGAAAAAATTCTTGCTGAAATGAAATAAGAATTTCAGATGGAATAATCAAAAAGAAGATTACAATTACACCATTACAATAAATCTATACCATTTTGCTGATGTCAGCAAAATGATAGAAAACATATACACGTTTAGCGGTACTTAGCTGTTACACACTAAAAAAATCAAAAAAACACCACCATTTCCTTTGCCGTTTCATAATTAATTCGTAACTTTGCAGAATATAAGAACTCATATTTGTATTACAAAAGAAATAATTATTATGCAAAAAGACCATATTAAAACAGGGGTTTATGAACAAATCATAAATCAACTCTTCAAGATTAAACTTGATGAGGTTGACGAACAACGTTTTTATATCGGAAAGAAAAGCATCTCAAAATCCGATGCTGTGCATATTCTCTCAAAATATCTTCAGCATCTCATTGAAGTTGCGTTCATTGGAACACCAGATGAACAAGAAACGGACAAATATACTGAATTCATTAATTCTGTAATCAAGACTTTGGGTAGAGAGTTCAATGTGGAAGATACAGAACTTGACCTGATTGATGCCCAAAAGAATATCCTTACTTCCATAGTTGACCGCACCTGTTGTGACTATCCTGACATTGAGGAACATATCAAATCCATCACGCCTATCACAACACTGAGCCATAGTGCACTTTTCTTTGGCGGCAGAGGTCCTGCAGACATGGAGAGTGAGTTGAATCGTGAAATTTTATGTGCAGATGAGATTTGTTGGGTGGTATCATTTATAAAGACAAGCGGATTAAATCTATTGTGGAATAGTCTTAAGAAATTCACAGGTGAAGGAAAACGTTTGAGGATTATTACTACTACATATACCGGTGCAACGGATTATGATGCCGTAGCACGATTAGCAAAACTACCCAACACTGAGATAAAAATCTCGTATGACGGCACACAAGACCGACTGCATGCAAAATCGTATATATTCCTACGCAATTCGGGATTCCACACCGCTTACATAGGTTCAAGCAACCTCTCATGCTATGCCTTAAAGGATGGAAAGGAATGGAATTTCAAGGCAACCCAATTTGAGTAGCCACAAGTTATTGAGGATGTAAGGAATTCATTTGAAGCATATTGGTGCGATTCGACATTTGAAAAGTATGAGGATGGTGTTGACGATGAACGTCTAAAAAGAGCCCTTGGTGCAGATTGGGAAACACCATTGCTTGACTTCTCTGCCCTTGACCTTATGCGTGCAAAGGACTACCAACAGGAGATTCTGGAGAAACTTGACGTAGAACGCGATGTTCATAAGCATTTTAGGAATCTGGTCGTGGCTGCCACAGGAACAGGTAAAACTGTTATAGCGGCATTCGACTTCAAGGGCTACCGAGAGAAACATCGTGATTGTCACTTCCTGTTTATTGCTCATCGTCAGGAGATTCTACGCCAAGCTATGCAAACATTCCGTATTGTCCTTGAAGACCCGAATTTCGGAAGTGTCTGGGATGGAATGAACGAACCGAGCAACTATCAGCATGTGTTCGCCAGCAAGGACACATTACGCAACCGTATAGATACTATCAAACTGACCCGCGACTATTACAATTATATGGTTGTGGATGAGGTGCACCACATTGTGGCTCCCACATACGTAAAACTGATAGAATACTTCAAGCCTTCCATCCTGTTAGGTTTGACCGCCACTCCCGAGCGAACAAATGAGAATGAAGATATAAAAAAGTACTTTGACAATCATATTTCTGCCGAAATCCGTTTGCCAGCCGCTTTGAATGCTGGTTTGTTGGCACCTTTCCATTATTATGGCATTCCTGACAATGTCGATTTGTCTGAAGTAAAATGGAGTGGACACGGATATGATGTAGCTGAACTTTCGAGAATCTACACCCAAAATGACTTCAGGACAGGACTTATCCTGAAGAAAATGCAGGAATATATCGGCAACAGCCGTTTACATAAAGTTCGTGCACTTTGTTTCTGCGTGGATAAGCAACATGCAAAATTCATGAATGCCAAGTTTACATTGGCAGGATTAAAGACTGACGTGCTCACAAGTGACGATAACAATCAACATCGTCGCATTGTAAAGCAACGTTTACAGTCGGGGGCTATCAATTATCTATTTGTAGTAGATCTTTTCAACGAAGGTGTTGACATACCTGAGATTGATACCGTTCTCTTCCTACGTCCTACAGAGAGTGCCACTGTGTTCTTACAGCAATTTGGACGTGGACTCCGTCTTCACAAGGGCAAGGACCATCTTACGGTTCTTGACTTTGTAGGACATTCTCGTGCTGAATTCAGTTATAAGGATCGATTCGAATCACTCATCGGACGACACTCGCGTGATATTCTCACAGAGGTAAAAGAAGGTTTCCAGAATGCCCCATTCGGTTGCAAGATAATTCTTGAAGAGAAAGCCAAGGAAGAAATCATTGCAAATATCGAAGGCTATCTTAGAAGCTTGAACAAAAACCGTATTATCAAAGAGATTGCGAATTATCATGATTTATTTAAAGAGTCATTCTCTTTGACTGGGTTCCTTGATTACAGCCATGTTCCATTCCACAAAATATATGGCAGCATGACTTGGGGTGGATTGTGTAAAGAAGCAGGAGTAGTGAAAAATGTTTCCCCCAACGCATCACTCATCAAATTTGCCGTTACGAAGAAATGGCTTGCAACAGACTCATATTCCTACTTTTCCCAATTATTGAAATTTGTGGATTGTGAATTTATATGCGATACAACCAAGTTCAGCGAGTGTGAAAGACGTTGTGCGATAATGTTGTATTATGATTTATTTGACAAAGCCGGCAACTATAACAATATCAGAGATATGTTCAATGATTTAGCTTCTGATAAACTATTTATACATGAGTTGAAAGAAGTTCTTACATTCTTACGCGACAGATGTTCTGCTCCTGAGAAAGAAGATAATTCTGTTTATAAAGAATGGAACCCTCTCCGATTGCATGGAGTATATACCAAGGCACAAATTCAGGCTGCACTCGGATTATCCACACTTGAACGCAAATCTCCTTCACGCGAAGGAGTTGAACGTTTGAAAGCCATCAAACTCGAAGCTATGTATGTTGACGTTATAAAAAAACGTGAGGAAGGTTCGATGACAGCATACAAGGATTACGCGATGAATCGTGAGTTCTTCCATTGGGAAACTCAGAACAGAGTGCGTGAAGGCAGTCGCGAGGCCGAAGCCTATCGCAACGGTGAGAACAATATGCTACTTTTCGTTCGCCAACAGGCAGAACATCCCGATTACGGATGTCGTATGGGATTTGTATATCTCGGTCAGGTTACAATGAAAAGTATCGAGGGCTCAAAGCCAATGCAGATAGTTTGGCATCTGAATTCTCCGATGTCAGAGGCCACCTATGCCTTTGCAAGTCAATATAAAGCTATTGGATAAATACTATTTAAAACATGAAAAGTATAGAAGTAGTTGCTGCCATAATTATCAACAATGACAAAATCTTCGCTTGCCAACGTGGTTACGGCGAGTGGAAGGACTGGTGGGAGTTTCCTGGCGGAAAGATTGAATCAGGAGAAACTCCTGAGGATGCCCTGCTGAGAGAAATACGTGAAGAGCTCTCCATCGACATCTCTATCGACCGCCATCTTACAACTGTGGATTATAATTACCCCAATTTCCATCTCACCATGCACTGCTATCTCTGCCATCTGAAAGACGACGTCCAGCCTCATCTCCTTGAACATGAAGCCGCCAGATGGCTTGGAAGAAGTGAGTTGGAGGAAGTAAAATGGCTACCAGCGGATGTTGAAGTGATTAAAACATTGAATGAAGACAAAAGAATAATCGTCTAATCACTCTACTCAAACATAATATCTATTTATTTACATTTATATTAAGAAATAATTATGAATATTACTGATAAAATAGCACTCTATCAAGAGTTTATAAAGAAATGTACTTCCTCTGAAGGAAGCTGGTCAAATTATTCTCAATTTTCCAGAATTGACAAATTGATTAAAGCTATTCATCCAGACTATTCCGACTTGATTTATTATAGCGATCCCAAATTCGTGAGAAATCTCTACCAAGAATTGTTATCGTTAGAGAAGCTACCAACTGAGAAAACCAAAGATACATTTAAAACGCTTGGAGGAGGTCAATATCATAATGCTATGGCAACATACATTCGTTTTCTGGAGGCGGTGAAAATATTATCCCATGTGGATATGTCCATCTCTCAATTTAGTCCTCAAGAAAAACCGGCATTTCAAATCATATATTATGGAGCCCCGGGCACAGGTAAGTCTCATCGCATAAAGAAAGAACTGAAAGAGATGAATGTTCCTGAGAAAAACATATTCCGCACTACATTCCATCCTGATAGCGATTATTCTTCGTTTGTAGGTGCTTATAAACCTACAATGAAGCCGGTCGCAGATGAATACAAGGCAGTTGTGGGTAAGGATGAAGAAATTGCTTATTCCTTTGTGCCTCAGACGTTTATAAAGGCATATACACATGCATATAAAAATCCTGATGAAAACATTTATCTTATCATTGAAGAGATAAACCGTGGCAACTGCGCTCAGATTTTTGGCGACCTTTTCCAACTTCTTGACCGTGATGAGAATGGGGGATCAGAATATCCGATTAAGGCTGATTCTGATTTGAAAATGTATCTTGAAGGTGAACTTGGTATAGGACATGACGGCATAAAGGATGGGGAGTTATGCCTTCCCTCTAATCTCTATATTTGGGCAACCATGAACACCAGCGACCAAAGTCTATTCCCTATCGACTCTGCCTTCAAGCGCAGATGGGATTGGGAATATGAGCCTATTAAATACAAGAATACGGATTGGGTGATTGAGATTGGCGACAATACATATAAGTGGACTTCATTCCAGCGTATCATTAATGATAAGATTTTCGAAGCGACAAATTCTGAAGACAAGATGCTTGGCGATTACTTCGTCAAGCCATGTAACAACGTTATCACAGAGAAGCTGTTTATTAATAAAGTGCTTTTTTATCTGTGGAATGATGTATGCAAAGATGGAGATGGGGATATATTCAGAACAGACGGTAATAAGGATGTAAAGTTCTCCGACTTATATAATGATAATTGTATAGATACTCTACAATCAATGATGGAGTATCTTGGGGTAACTCTTTTAGCAGAAGATTATGAAATAGCAAACGTAGAAGATGGAATAAATAAAACAGCAAAGAACCATAATAAAGAATCTCTTATTTCAATTCAACTTCCCAATAATCCAATAATCCTTACATCAGACTCTACACAATTCGATGCATTTATAAAGGCTCTGAGAATTATCGGGATAGATAGAATAATACAAATCTTACCTTCCTTAAAATATCATAGACTTGGGTGTCCAGTTCTTTCAACTCAGCAAGATGACAAGATATCAAATAACAACGATGGATATTCATATTATCAAGAAGGAAATCTATTTGTAATCAAAGGCTGTAAGGTTTATACGTATATAAGAATTCTTGAGGATTTAGGCAAACTACTCAATATAGATATTTCATTAGAGACAAAGTAGGCATCTATGTTATTATTCATCGAAGGCTACCCATACCACCTGAATGCCATCGTTAAAGACAGGCTTTCTGTAAGAGACATTCTGAAGGATGTAGTGTCTGTTCCTGTCAAGGAAGAATACTATGCCTTTGAGTATGTGGGCTATTGCTATAGCAAGGCGGCTAAGGATGTGATATTCTTCTTGCCAAAGGTGGTCTTGACAGGGGAGCGCAATGAAGAAAACGAAGAAGACACCATTTTTGGTGCTTCACCACAGGAGATCATCGACTTTAGTTCAGATACCATTAAGGAGAAATTCACAGAAGAAGGAAGCAAGGAATACAAGGAGTTTCTTTCAACCTTGTCAATATGGATTTATCGCACCATCAGCGTATATAAACAGACACACAACGACAATATACTGGAAAGCAAGGAATATCAAGGGGAAAGCCGAGGAAAGAAGATAAAGCACAACACTCTGCTCGACGTGATTATTGCACTTCGTGACTTTAACAAGAACAACCAGGACTATTTCACGTTTATTGCCAAGAACGTTCATTCGGGCTTTAACAAGATTCAGTGGCAGAAGACCATTACTTCCACCAACCCGATATTTCTGAAAGGACAGCCTGTGTACACTGACCCTGTGAACAGGAAAAAAATGGTGAACTTTGATGAGGAACTGCTCGTCATCTTCTTCTCTATCTTAAACTATATCAAGGAGGAACATGGCTTCTCGTTTGATATGAATATTAATTATCAGCTGATTAGCCACGACAAGATAAAACGCTTTTACATAGGTAAGAACTTTGGATGCCGCAGATTGAAGCAGATAAAGTATAAGTATTTCTCCGACAAGGCTCTCAGAATATGGGACTTGTGCTATGCTTTCTTCGACAGGGAATATAAGATTTCCATCAACAGGCAAGCTGAGGATTTTCTGCTTGCTAAGGACTTTGACCACATATTCGAAGTGATGATTGACACGCTGATAGGCGGAGACGACAAGAACAAATTGCCCAAGGAACTGACGGAGCAAAGGGACGGCAAGTTGGTTGACCACATGTTTATAGGCCAGGGACTGATAGAGCAATCTAACTTGCCAGCCGAACTGACTTACTATATTGGCGACAGCAAATATTATAAACGCTCAAAGAATGACAGTGTGATACTTGGCGACAAATCCATATATAAGCAGTACACTTACGCAAAGAATGTCATCCAATGGAACATGAACTTGTTCCTTGACAACAATGACGATGGCGAACAGCCACAATTGCGTGACTCGTTGACTGAAGGTTATAATCCTATTCCCAACTTCTTCATCAGCGCAAGGATTCCCAACAAGAAAGATGGACGCAAGTTCCTATCCTTTGATGATGCGCAATTAGTGGAGCAGGCTAATGGTGTGCAGTTCAACCGCCAATTTGAAAATCGCCTTTTCGATCGCGACACATTGCTGTTATGCCACTACGATGTCAACTTCCTTTATATCGTGTCACTTTATGGCAGGTCTAACAAAAGTAAGCAGGCTGCATGGAGGGAATACGTGCGAAAAGAATTCAGACAAAAGATACAGGACACATTCAATAAGCTCTATACATTCCGTACTATCCAACCACGTTCAGGTATGGACTGTTATCAATTCCTGAAAGAAAATTTTAGTACACTGAATGGCAAGCTATATCGTTCCAAGGCAAACAAGAACTATCTGGTTCTTGCATTGATGCAAGGTGATGAAGAAGGTCAAAAGTTATGGCAGTCACTTAGTCTTAGACAATCTGCTATTGAGAAAGAGATTGCAGATAATGATGCAGTTATAGAAAAACTGCGAAGCCATTTCTATGTCAGCGACCCATTCACTCTCAATGAAGAATTGCAGATTGAGGATGTGCCCAATGTGGGAACGTTGGAACAATTGTCAGAGCAAGAGAAGAAACCAGGAGTCTTAATGGTTATGATGGAAAACTACGAGGCCAAGAGTCCGAGGTTCATTACAACGGGTAAGATTGCTGTTGGTATCAAATATTCGAGAGACGGAATTGATATTGCAGAAAACCTTCAATCAATCGGCTATCTTCTGTTCCATACTCGCAAAGATAAAGGGCAACACCTTTTCCGAACTATTAATGTTCGTCTTGTGAAGTCTGTTGATGAGCTGCCAAATGACATTTATAAGAATATCAAAACGACAGAGATGTATGTTTTGGTAGAGATTGACTCTTCCAAAGAGTTGGAATCATCCAATATACATTCGTCCAAGAAGGAATATACTCCTACGACGAGATATGATGCTCAATACACTCTGATTAATGAGCTCAAATAATGTCTCTATACTACTTTAGCGTAGATGACATTAGCATACATGCCAACAAGGTTAATAACCTTAGTGCCGTAAGATTAATAATCTTATTACGCTAAGGTTATTAATCTTATCAATGATAAAATTGATAACTAACTTGGTTTCTTCTTATTTGATGGCTTACATTGCTTACGCTCCAATGGTTCTTTTACTATAGAGCCTGATTCACCATCGTATCTGTACTGATACTTGATTACAAAATCGTCGATTGTCAGAGTGTCACTGCATAGAAACTCTATTATAGACTGCTTCTTTGACAGTATATAATCAACCGCGGACAAGGGTACCAAATACAATAGTTCGGGAGCACTGGGTTCTCCTCCAACACCTAATATAAACCATACGGAAATGGAATTTTCCTCACTATATGCCTTGAACAACTCCATCTTCTCTGTGGAAAACACATCCTTACGAAGACTTGCGGGCAACTTTCTTCGCCACTTACACTCCAATGCCACTTTCTTACCCTTACACAATGATATGACGAAATCTGGATAGCGGTTGGACTCGGGAAAGACTCCTGCTATTGACTTGTCCCCTCGCCATTCCAACAACTTCATAGTATTTCCCTTTGTTCCAATGCCCAATAATTCTGACAATACAAAGTCCTCGAATTCACGTCCTTTCAACAACTCTTCAGGAAGTGTTATTGAAGATATTCTATTTCTGATGGAAAGGTATGGCCTTCTGAGGCGTTTATGAATTTCATGAACACCAAGGTCTTCATAGAACATCCTTAACAAGGTCTTGTCTTCACCAACTGTCCAGCGATAATTACTTTTGTCCAGTTCTTCAGCTGCCATCTGCACTTCTCTACGCAGCAGATACTCGACGTTTGACTTTCCTGCCAAAAGAGAAACAACTGTACCGTTGGGATTTACATAGCCACAAACTATCTTGTCTGCCATATTAATAACAAATTCATTTCTAAGTCTTGGTGTTTGCCCAGCTCCCCTTGGTTCATCTCTTTGTAATACGATGATGAGCATACGACCTTCCTTTATAGCCATTTCTATCTGGATGTTGTTTACATCCGTAAACTTGTTCATCACGATGAGGATAGTCGGAATCTTGTTAACCAGCAAGGATGTCATTACTTCAAATTCTATCTCTGTCGTCTTGAAGCACATAACACATTTTGAACCGCATAGATTCTCTACCCAATCAAAGATGATTGGATATACGTTATACGGTGTATGTTTTGAGCAGAGGAAAAGAGTCTTTTCCATATCCAGTAATTGCTCGTTGCCTATCTTGTTTATTATTCTCATAAGGTAACATCTATACATTGAGGCTTCAAAGGTACATATTTTTTGTGATATTACAAAAAAAAATCGAAGAATTATCATATTTATTAAAGGAATACTTATACATCATTTTGCTGACATCAGCAAAATGACAACTTAATTGTTTCTACATGAGTTGGGGAACGGGTGTGAGCCGTATGGTGGATGCTTGCAAGGCTGTGGGATTACCAGAACCGGAATATGGTACTGACGGGGGATTTGTACGGATAATTTTTAGGCGTCCTAACCCTATTACTAACTCTGTTACTAACCCTGACACTAACTTAGACACTAACTTAGACTTATATATGGAAATGTCGCATTGGATGTCGCATTAAATGTCGCATTAAAAACAATGGTGAGTGGCAAAATAACGCCATTTCGTTAAAAATCCTTCAACCTTCACCTTTGAGGGCGAAAGCCCTGTGTTTATCGGGGTTTCCAAGGGTGAAGGTTGTTGAAAATACCTTCACCCAACCTTCACCATGACTTCCTCTTGTGTTCACTTTATGACCTATGATCAGAATGGCGAAGAGGTGAAGGTTGGGTGAAGGTTCTGAGAGCAACCTTCACCTCGCGAAACCCTTATAAACACAGGGGATTCAGGGCGATTGGTGAAGGTTGAAGGAAAAAGCACTTAATTCATTATTTTGGAACTACGGAATGTTCTATTTTTCCTATTTGAAGGCCGCAAGCAGGCAGGGAGTGGCTCCGCTGTGACGCCGCTATGACTTCGCTGTAACTCCGCTTTTTCATTATTGGATAAGCAGTGGTCGAATATTCCTACAGCGGCGGATAACACACTGGAGGAACACTCTTGCTGTAAATAACTGTTGTCGTATTGTCATTATGCCCTGTTGTCGGGAGTAGTGAATAGGGCAACCACTAAGTTTAAGGATAGCAGTTGACTAACTGTATAGACTTCGGTGGATGTATTATTTGAATCGGCTATCGTAACATGTATTAAAGCTTTTGTATGTCCGTCCGTAAGCTTTGGACGGACATTCAAAAGCTTTGGACGGACATACAAAGGTTTCGAACGGAAATCAATAACAATTCATCTGAACAAGTCGTCTATCGTCAGTTTGCCTTGAATGGATGACAGGTGCTTGCCTGGTTTGATTCCGCTGGATGTAATGAGTGTGAGGCGGAGAGTTTTTGCGGTCTTGGTGACATCGCGGAAGAGGTCGCGACGCTCTTTCAGATATTCGACATAGTCCTTTTTGAGTTCAAAGTCGCGGTCGGAATATTTCATCTCACACAGGTCGATGCACTTGTCGCTGCGGTCGATTACAAGGTCTATCTGCGCCCTATGGCCTGATGAACGATAATACCACGAACAGACATCGCTGGCTATGCCCGATATGCCCAAGGCCTGCTTTATCTTGCTTATATGCAATATGCACACCTGCTCAAAGGCGTATCCTGCCCAAGCATTTCTGAGTCCCGAACTAATATTGCTCCATGCAAATTCATCCTGTCCGTCGTTGTTCTTCACAAAACGAAGATAGAATAAGGTGTACATGTCGGTAAGCTGATATATATGGTCGTTGCCTTTCTTGCCGAAAGCCTGGTAACGTCGAAGGAAATCACATCGTACAAGATTGTCGAGTGCATCGGTGAGATTTCCGTTATCCGTTATCTTCAACGTCTTGACAATGTCTTGTCGGGTCATTCCCGTGAGAGTAGTTGACAGTAATTCAACGATACGCCGATAAAGTGTAGCCTCGTTAAAAAGTGACTTAAAAAGGAATGAGTATTCGGTACGCAATACAGCATCGCCACTGAAAAAGAGTTCATCGACATTCTGAGTGAGCGACAAATCGGGACGAAGCAACGAAAGATAGAAAGGAGTGCCACCTAATATCATATATGCATCGAGCACCTCTTGACGACTCCAATCCATATTTAGCGACTGGAGGTATTGTTCTGTTTCCAAAAGAGTGAAAGGCAGAAGATGCAATGGACGAGTTACTCTATTGTGCAGTCCGCCTTTGTCGCCGAGGAGTTTGTTGGTCATCCATGTGGTAGCACTGCCGCATACTATCAGTTTGACCTTCGGACGATTGGATGCCCAACCATTCCAAAAGAGATCGAGGGCACGGAGGAAACCAGACTTTAGAGTGTCAAACCATGGAAGCTCGTCGATAAAGATAAGGAAGCGTTCTTTTTCCGGTAGCGACTCTATAAGATTCTGCAACTGGGAGAAAGCCTCGTTCCAGTCCTTGGGTTTGTTGTGCCTTGTACCACTATATTTGGTTAGCTGGTTCTGCCAATGTTTCAATTGCTCTGAGCGTGTCTCCTGATATACTCCCGTGGCATAGAAATCAAATTGCTCATCAAAATACTGTTTGACAAGATAGGTCTTGCCAATTCTTCTACGACCATAGACTGCAACAAATTCAGCCTTAGGAGAGTCGTAGCACATCTGGAGGATGTCTTGCTCATGCTTTCTTCCTACTATTGTATCACGATACTTCATATACTTGGGTGATTTATGTAAACTTGCTGCAAAGATACTAATAATTTTCGAAAAAGTGGCGATAGTATGGCGAAAAGTCGAAAAAAAAGTCACTTTTCGCCATACTATCGCCACTTTTTCATACTACCATATATTTCAATCTTCTCAGAATGTCATACGCACCATGAAGCGGATACCGTCCTTGTGGGTGTTCTCGTAATGATAGTTGAGACGGCGGACGTACTCCACGTGGATGAGCTTGAAGATGTTGTGGATGCCGACAGAAAGCTCGTAGTAGGGCTTCTTGGAGTCCATCACATGACAACCCTCGGGGAAGAGCATGAGGATGTCGCTCCCGGAGTTCTGGTCAAGGAACGGGTTGTTCTTGTCGCTCAGTCCTCCCCACAGGCAACGGAAACCGATATACTCGCGCCACTTGAGCTTCTTCAGGAGCGGTATGCGGTTGAATATCTTGCCATTGAAGTCCCATGAGATATACAGAGAGGCGAAGCGGTCGTTGAGGAACTCCATATTGTCGATGAGTTCGAAGGTCTCGTCCTGAATGATATAGCTGAGGTTGGTCTCAGGCATGATGAGCAGTGGATAAGGAACTTGGTTCCACTGGATTCCTCCCTTGAGATAGCAGTCGATCTTACCCCACGACTTCATCCAGAACCGCTTGTAGATGTTTGCCTCGGTGTAGTTGTAGCGATAGTCGCCTCCGAGGAATCCCTTGATGCCGACGGTATGCCCGAGGGTGAACACCGGTGCGTCGAGATTGATCTTCAGTCGGCGCTGCTTGGTATTGATGAACGTCTCGCCAGGGGCATAGCGGAACTCGGCATGGAACTCCGACGTGCGGAACTTGTTGGAGCGTGGAGCCGGAATACCTTCTACATTATCAAATGTGGTGTATCGCAGTTCACTAAGCGGAGTGAAGTCAAGACCTACAGCCCCCTCGTTCTCCTCAGCCTTGAATCCGAGGGTTGTCTTGAATCCCCAGTCTTCCTCGCGTTCATATTTAATCTCCTGACGGTTGTAGAACATCATCTTGTCCACCTTGCTCCACTTGAACGAGGTGAAGACATTATCCTTGTCGGTCTTCATGAACTTGTCCGACGGGGCCATGATGTCGTATGTGGAGGAGACGGTGAGGGTGCGCTTGGGGAACTCTCGTGGCAGGTATTCCTTCTTGTTGAACGAATAGATGAGGTCGGCCTTATAGTAGTTCTTCTCGCTCTTCCATCCGCGTGCGAAATATCCCGACGCAAACCAATGGGGATTGAGCTTGGCAGTGGTCTGGGCGGAGATACGGGTACGCAGTCCATCCACCGTGTTGCTGGTGAGCATGGTGTTGATAGGACCAATGTCCACCTTGCTTGGGTTGCCGGTCTCCACAAAGTTCTCTATCAGGGCCTTAAGTCCGAAGATGACATACTTGAAACCCTTTATCTGAGCAAGATTGTTGACAAAGGCATCCATTTTGCTCTCGCTCTTGGTGAGCGACACCTGTCGGTATTTGTTCCAGAAAGCCTCGTCGCGCATCATTGCGTCGGCCTCCTTCACCTCCTTGGCCTTACCCTTAAACAGCTGTTTGGGCAGAGGGTCGAAGGCATAGTCGGTGAGTCGGGTGGTACGTATGACGGCTGCCTCCTTGATAAACGAGGCGAGCTTTATCTCCGCCATCATGTCGTCAACGGTGAGCACCCACGAGCTGTCGGGCAACTGCGTGAACTCCTGCACAATCTTCATGTTCTCCACGAAGTTGACATCGCTCTTCTTGGGTATGGTCAGTTCGCAACGCTTCACCTGGTATGACGAGTCGGCAAGTATATATATGTCGCCACGGAATCCGAAGTCCTGCTGGTTGTTGGGCAGGAAATGGAGGTGGAAGCACTTGTCGCGCTCCACATACAGTGTGTCCATAATATAAAAGCGGTAGAACGCCACGGCATCCTTGCCTATGGGCGAGGTGAACGGATACTGCAAGAGGCGTATCTGGTCGTCGTTGATATTAACATCCGTGAAGACATCCTTCAGCACGGTGTTGAGGATATCACCCGTCTGGAAGAGGTCGTTGACTCCCGTAGAGTTCTGGCCTTTCACGATATTCTTCTCCGAATGGGGATGCTTGCGGTAAATCTTCTGAGTGACTGTCTCATCCACACTAACGGGCAGTATTAGCTTGCCGTTGTATTCGCATTTCTCCACCTGGTCCTTGAGCCATGGTTTCTTCTTCATCTTCGGGTCCTCGAGTTTTTCGGGAGTAATATCGTTGAGTGCGAGAGTAATCTTCTGGTATTTGTTATACTGATAATAGTCACGGTTGTCGAGGTCGGTGCGTTTCTTCGCATCGATCACCTTCTTCATCAGTTCGACTGCGGGATTGTTTTTCCTGCTGTATCTCTTCCTTTTCGTTTTTACCACAACCTCCTTGAGAGCCTTTGTGTCGGGCTTTAGCTTTACGTTGAAATTCTTTTTTGTGGAGGCATTGATAGTGATTGACTTGGACACATATCCCACGGCACTGAACGTGAGCACCCATCCCTCATGTCGGGCGATAGTGAATTCTCCATTGATGTTAGACGCCACTGCCACGTTGTGTCCACGGTAAATACAAGAGGCATACGGAATGGAGTCACCGGTAGCCTCATCGATGACATAGCCCCTCAACTGTGCCTTCACCGGCAGGGTCATAAGAAGGAGGAGCAAAAAAAGTGTTATTCTGAAAACCTTCATCTAAATTAAATTAGGAATTAGGAATGAGGAATTAGGAATGAAAATGCTTCCGCAAAACATCATGTGCAGCAATTCCTAATTCCTAATCCCTAATTCCTAATTATGTATATTAATCAATTTCCTCGTCAGCCTCATATCCGCCCATCTCGCGGATGGCGTTCTTCAGCATTGTGTATTGCTGATAGAGGTGGTTGACAGCCTCCTCGCCCTGAGTGTAATCGTGCATAGGAGCCTTGAGGAAGAAGCTGAGGAAACGCTGGATGCCATAACGTCCGGCACGTGCGGCGAGGTCGCTCAGCAAGCAGAGGTCGAGACAGAGGGGAGCTGCGAGGATAGAGTCGCGGCAGAGGAAGTTGATCTTGATCTGCATGGGATAGCCCATCCATCCGAAGATGTCGATGTTGTCCCATCCCTCCTTGTTGTCGTTGCGTGGAGGATAGTAGTTGATGCGCACCTTGTGGTAGTACTGTGTGTCCTCGTCGTTGCCGTGTCCGTAGAGGTCGGGCTGAACGTCGGGCTTGAGGATAGTCTCAAGAGTAGAGAGCTTGCTGACCTCCTTGGTGTGGAAGTTGGCCGGCTCGTCGAGCACGAGTCCGTCGCGGTTGCCGAGGATATTGGTAGAGAACCATCCGTTGAGACCGAGGCAGCGGGTGCCGATGATAGGAGCGAAACCGCTCTTCACGAGAGTCTGACCAGTCTTGAAGTCCTTGCCTGCGATAGGCATCTTGGTCTGCTCTGCCAGTTCCCACATGGCGGGGATATCGACAGTTGTGTTGGGAGCACCCATGATGAAGGGAGCGCCCTCTGTGAGAGCTGCGTAGGCATAGCACATAGAAGGAGCCACATGCTCGCGGTCGTCAGCCTTCATTGCAGCCTCAAGGTCGGCGATATGATAGTGAATCTTCTCACAAACAGGCACATAGATCTCGGTAGAAGCAGCCCAGAGCACAACGATGCGTGAGCAACCGTTCTTCTCCTTGAACTCGCGGATGTCCTGTCTGAGAGCCTCAACCATCTCCCAGCGTGTCTTGCAGTCCTTGACGTTGTCGCCGTCGAGACGCTTTGCATAGTTCTTGTCGAAGGCAGCCTTCATAGGCTTGATGGCCTCCAGTTCGTCCTTCACGGGATTGATGTCCTTCTCCTTGAGCACCTCGGCATACATGGCAGCCTGATAGGCGTTCTGTGGATAAACGTCCCAGCAACCGAAGACGATGTCGTCGAGTTTTGCCATTGGTACGATGTCTGCGTATGGCAGATATTTCTTGTCATCACCACGACCGATACGAATTTTGTCATACTGTGTCATGGATCCTACGGGCTTTGCAAGTCCGCGACGTGTCATGAGGACACCTGTCATGAATGTTGTAGCCACTGCTCCGCAGCCTACAACCATGATACCTAATTTGCCGTCAGCCGGCTTTACATTAGTTTGCTTCATTACAATTTCTTTTTATTGTTTGTTTATAATAATTATTATCTTTATATTCCTCTCCACACATCAAACCACGTGGTCATAGCCCAGTCGGCCTTGTCGCCGTTGGGGATGTCGGGAGTCCATCCCTCACCCATATACCAGAGGGTCTTGCATCCTATCTCATGGGCCGGCAGGATGTCCTTGTCATAGCTGTCGCCGACAACGAGCACCTTCGAGGGGTCTTTCACTCCCAATGCCCTTAGTCCCATGCGATAGATTTCGGGGTCGGGCTTGCGCACTCCCACCACTGCCGACTCGATGATATTACTGAAATAACCTTCCAAGGCGAACTCTTCGAGCACTGAGCTGATGTTGCCATAGAAATTGCTGACAAGCACGGTCTTGCCATTGTCAACATACTCGCCGAACAAGTCCCTCAGGACGTCATCCGAAAGGTTTGTGGATTCCACCGTGTCGAGTATCAGAGTGTCGAGTATGGCGTCATGCCACTTTTCGGGGTCGAAACCCTCTATATGCTGTTGGATGTATTCCAGTTCGATGTCCAGTTTCTTGCTGAGTGTATCCGTGAAATTGTCATTGGGCTGGATGATTGGATTCTTGCCAAGCGTGCGCTCTGCATGTACGTAGGCATCGCGGAAGAGAGGCTCCTCCACAGGCACTCCGTTCTTTTGGTAAGCATGCCAGATGCGCTTGCCCCAGTGCATTCCATCGGAGTCGAGTGTGCCTCCATAGTCGAAGATTATTCCCTCGAAGTATCCGCTCTCTATCTTGTCGCGCAGTTCATCCAAGTCGCCACGGTGCAGTTTTTGGATCACCTTCACCGCCATATTCTGTGCGGCATCCATATAGCAGCGCGAATAGCTTGGCCAGTCGTTGATGTCGATATAAACCCTCTCTCCGTCGTCAGTGACGATACAGTCGCCTCCGTAGAAGTCGAGTTCAAGGGCATTTGCCACTGCATTTGCCTCATACATAAAGTCATACTCATCGAAAGGCGTATGCTTTGGAACACCGTTATGCCCGTTGTTTGAGAATTTCATCTCACCGTCGTCATCGGGGTAATAATAGCGGAAGAACTGTGTGTCAGAAACTCCATAGAACTTGACGAGGTCGCCCTTGACATGGGCACAAACACAAGGATTGGCTATTCCGCGCAGTTTCATCTTTGTCACTTCAATATCCCTCGACTTGGCATCAGGGGCGAACACCACATCCTCCTCACATTCCGAATATCCATTGTTCTTCTTTATCCAATATCCATCTTTGCCCCTGTCTTCAGGTACCTGAAAGCCTCTTTGGCGCAAAAAGGCATATTGCAACATCCTGTTTTGGCAACCATAAAGCACAGACTTGGGAGAATTGATGACCGGTACATTGGCCTTACGAAGTTCCTGCAAAGCCTCTTCGGAGCGGGCCATGGAAATATAGGCATCAGCATCCTTATGAAGACGGAAACCGTCCTCATCCACTACGCTGATGTCAAACCCGCTACGTTTTAGTAGGTCGCACAAACTTTCTAATATGCGGGCATCCTTGTCCTCGGAATTTGGCGAGAACCTTTTAGCCCTTTTTATAGCAACTATCATATATAAAAGTGCACTATTGTTTTTTATAGTTGGGCACAAAGGTAGCTATTATTATTGAAATACAAAAACTTTTTAACCTATTTTATTTTTCCTATACCTTTTATCAACCTTAATTATTACTTTAAGACTACTTTATGCGAAGAATTGAACATATAATTGTGTTTAGTTGACAAGTGAACGAGTTGACGAGAATACAGGTTGACGAGTTGACAAGTAAACAAGTTGAAACCTAAACCAATCCGACCTATTCGGTTAACCAGAACGCCCTGAAAGGGCAACGAGCACATAGCCCAGGGCAGAGCGAAGCGACACCCTGGGTTTGTATGACGAAGAAACCAAGAACGCCCTGAAAGGGCAAAAGCGTTATTGCAGCAGAAAATAACGCTTTTGCCCTTTCAGGGCGTTTATCGCAATAACATCATAAACCCAGGGCGCTGCCCTGGGCTATGTGCTTTTGGGCTTTCAGCCCGATAAAAACAATCAATTATTCCCGTAGAAGCGGTTGGCAGCCCTGAGCTGATGCCTCATAATGCTGAGCAATTCCTGACTCTCCTGCAAGATGTTGATATACACGAGGTCTATCTTCATCGTGCTGGCATCGGCAGACTTCTGCATACGGTCGTAATGACGCTTGCGCACTGACGACAAGCGGTCCTTCAGTTCCTCGGCCTGCGAGAGCACTTCGTCATATTCGTTGAAGCGTCCAGTTGAGAGCATTGCTGAGGTGCGCTTCATCAAGTCGGCTATCTTCTCGCGCACCGGGTCAAACTCCATAACGAGTTTTTCCGGCATAGGATTAAAGTTGTTATCCACATGCTCCTTAATCGGGTCGAGCATACGGCGCAGGCAGTAGATGAACTGCTGGTCGCTGTTGACACCGAGGTGATACCAAGTGTTGCGCTCCAACGCAACGTTCTGGGGCACACGGCGCAGGGCGAGCAACTCCTTGCGGCGGTATTTCTTGAGTTCCACCTGTTCGCCCTTCAGTTCCTTTAGGAGCTTCGACATGGCGCGGTGGTCTTCGGATATGAGCGAGTCGAGTATCTTGTTATACTTGCACAAGGCGAAGTTGCAGACGAAAGACTGAGTGCGCGACACATGCTTCACCAGGAGGTCGAGCACTATCTCGGGATCCTTGGTGCGCATCATCAGGCGGAACACATTGTCGTTCTTCTCGCCGGCTTTCTTGTTCTTATACTGTATGTTGCTGCGTATGAGGAGGAAAATCACAAGAGCCATGAATAGGAACATTGCCACGAAACCGCCGAAATACATTATCAGACAGACGATGGCACAGATACCGAACGCCACACCGGCAGTGATAAACCATCCACCGATGACGGAGAGCACTCCCGTGACACGGAACACTGCACTCTCACGGCTCCATGCACGGTCGGCAAGCGACGTTCCCATTGCCACCATAAAGGTGACGTATGTGGTTGACAACGGCAACTTGTATGTGGTACCTATAACTATAAGTACCGAGGCAAGCACGAGATTCACCGCAGCACGCACAACGTCGAAGGCTGCACCGTCGGCAAGTATGGCATCCTCCTTGCGGAAGCGGGTGTCGAGCCACTGGAAGAAACCACGTGGCACCACCCTGTTCATAAAATCTCCGGCATCCTGTGCGCCACGCACGATACTGCGGGCGGCACGCGAAGAACCGAACATCTCGTCGCCCTCGTCCTGACGTGAGAGATCGACACTGGTCTTCACCACATTCTGAGCCTTCTTGGAGGTGGCCATGGCAATAATCATTATCACTCCAGCCATCATGAGATAGAGGAACGGAGTCTTGGCGGATGTCATGAGCGAAGTCATCATCAAGGCATCGTGGTCGCCATTGCCGTTGGTGGTGAAGTCGATGAACGAGTCGAGACCAGCCATGGGCACGCCGATGAAGTTGACGAGGTCGTTGCCCGCGAATGCCATGGCGAGGGCGAATGTACCCATCATCACAACCAGCTTAAACACATTCACCCTGCACAGGTGGATAACTTCCATCAACACTGTTGAAATCAAGAAGGTGACACCCATAAGCATCGGTGTGTTAGCCTTAATCCAGTCCTTGGTGGCATCACCTATAAATGGCGACTTCGACAGACCTTTTATAAATATAAAGTAAGCGAGTATGGTGAATGCGATACCTCCGAAGATGGCGATGGTGTATTTGAGGTGTTTCTCGTAGCTGAACGTGAACACCACTCGCGCTATCCACTGCACTATCACTCCGAAGAAGAAGGCGATTGCCACACTGACGAAGATGGCGATGATGACACTCAGGGCCTTGTCGGAATTCATGAGCTGGTCGAACGTGAGCGACCCGTCGGCATTCATCTTCAGCAGGGCGAGGATAAAGGTACCACCGAGCAACTCGAACACCAGCGAGACGGTGGTTGACGTGGGCAGTCCTAATGTGTTGAACATGTCGAGCACAATTACATCCGTCACCATTACGGCGAGGAAAATCGTCATTACCTCATGGAATGAATAATTCTCCGGCTGCATGATACCATGCCTTGCCACATCCATCATGCCGGCACTCATCATGGCACCGATGACCACTCCGAAGGAAGCCACGAACATAACGGTCTTGAACTTCGCCACCTTAGCTCCGATGGCGGAATTGAGGAAGTTGACAGCATCGTTGCTCACTCCCACGAAAAGGTCGAACACTGCCAGCACGAGCAGGAAGACCACAATCAGTAAATAAAAAGTTTCCATATAACCTAATCTTGCATATTATTGTTTTGCGCTGCAAAATTAGGCAATGTATGTTACAACCGCGTAAAACGGATGTTGCAATTCTGTTACATTTGCAAAACTGCCGGAATATCCACCCAGAAGACGGAGCCTTCGCCCTCTTTAGACTTCACTCCCACGGTGCCTCCGAGGCTATAGGCATAGCTGCGGCACACCGAAAGACCGAGTCCTGCACCCTGGATGAACTCATCGAGTTTGACGAAGCGGTCGAAGATGCGCTCGTATGCCTCTTCGGGTATTCCCTTTCCGGTGTCTGCCACTGAAATATACAAATGTCCGTTGTCAGTTTCGTCCAATGTTAGTGTCACCGTACCCCTTGACGTAAACTTGAAGGCATTGGACAGAAGATGACCAACCATCTCATGCAGACGTGCAAAATCGGTGTGTACCATGCGCGACTTTTCAGTGGCAACGAAACCAGCGGTGACATTCGGGTTGACGTTCTTCCTCTCATATTCCTCCAGCAGGTCTCTCAACATCGGCACTACGTCGAAGTCGGTGATGTTCATCTTCGTCTTGTCATCCGAAGCCTCAGCCTTGGATATTGTCATCATCTCCTCGAAGATATTGAGCAGCTTCTGGTTGTTCTCCTTGATGATAGCCACCAGTCCATCGCGCTCCGCGGGGTCGGTCACTGAGGTCAGGATATCCGAGAATCCCACGATGGCATTCAGCGGTGTGCGCACCTCGTGGCTTATATTATCTATAAAAGAGGTCTTCAGACGGTCGCTTTCCTCCGCCTTGTTACGTGCGTCTACCAGTTCCTGCTCCAGTCGCTTTGCATCATCGATGCACGAGCTTGTACCCACAATGACAGTGGGCACACCTGAGTCGTCGCGCTCTGCCACGGTGGCATAGCAGTCCGACCAGTATTCCTTGTCGTTGTGGGGCACCTTCACCCTGTATTGCTCGTGGTATTGATCACTCTGCCCTTGACACAATGCCAACAGTCCTGTTCTCACCCGCTCAACGTCAGCCGGATTGATAGATTCGAGTACAGAACTGAGAGGTGTTCCCGGAGGAGTACTCAATACATCAGCCTTGGCGCGGAAGTCGCTGTCGAATGTAAATGACATCGTGGCTACATCAAGCCGCCATGTGGCAAGCTTCATTGCCTTAAGCACCAGCTCATGCTCCACGCCATGCTTGTGCATCGACGAGAGGTGAGCCAGTTCCTCGCGGGTCTTCCTGCGGTCGTTCCACTGGATGAACAGCCCCACGATGACAACCACGAAGAGCAGTCCCACCACAAATAAGGTGAGCCACGGCGAACCATTGTTTGCCTGCACATATAATGAAATATTGCTCAAATCCATACTTATATTGAGATTAATTTGGCTTTTCGAGGGCAAAAATACAAAATATTTTTGTAATAATGGAAAAAATCGGGATTTTTTTTTGTATTTTCTATTAAATTGACTAACTTTGTACCCAAATAATGATTTTAACTTCAGAAATGGGTAACTATAATCATAGTGAAGCGCTGACCAGGACGGTAGAGCAACTGTCGCAACCGGAGGCCCTCGAAGGCCTGTTCCACCGGCATACGGAGGGCAACCCTCTACCATCGGGCAAGGTGCTCGGGGAAATCATAGAATTGTCGAGAGCCATCATCTTTCCGGGCTACTTCGGCAAGTCTTCCGTAAATACACATACCATAAAATTCCATATCGGTGCAAATGTCGAGAAGCTGTTCAAGATGCTTTCCGACCAGATTATGGCGGGACTGTGCTTCGGGTGCGAGGTATGTCCTGACACCGGCGCACATTGCCGCGAGAGGGCCAAGAACATTGCTGCACGACTGATAGAGAAACTGCCTGAGATAAGACGCACATTGGCCACCGACGTGGAGGCTGCATACAACGGCGACCCCGCCGCGGTAAACTCAGGCGAGGTCATCTCGTGTTATCCCGTCATCAAGGCTCTCGCCAACTACCGCATCGCCCACGAACTGCATTTGATGGGCGTACAGCTTATACCTCGTATAATTACAGAGATGGCTCACTCGGAAACCGGCATCGACATTCATCCCGGGGCCCAAATAGGCCATCACTTCACCATCGACCACGGAACGGGTGTCGTGGTGGGTGCCACGTGTATCATAGGCAACAACGTGAAGCTCTACCAGGGAGTGACCCTCGGAGCCAAGAGCTTTCCCAAGGACGAGGACGGCAACCCCATCAAGGGCATTGCGCGCCATCCCATCCTCGAGGACAACGTGATAGTATATTCCAACGCCACCATCCTCGGACGCATCACCATCGGCGAGGGCTGCATAGTGGGTGCCAACATGTGGGTGACGGAAGACATGGAGCCGAAGACTAAAGTGATTTTAAAACACAGAGGCACAGAGATACAGAGATAAAAATAACATATCATAATAAATAAAACATAGAGACATGATGATGACAAGATAATCTCTGTTACTTTGTGTCTCTGTGTTCATAAAAAAAATATAAATGGAAAAGGAATTTGAACTGATCGCCAAAACATTCATGGGACTGGAACCTGTATTGGCGAAGGAATTAACACAATTGGGTGCCAACGACGTGCAGATAGGACGCCGTATGGTGTCCTTTACGGGAAACAAGGAATTGATGTATCGCGCCAATTTCCAATTGCACACGGCAATCAGGATTCTGAAACCCATCACGCATTTCAAGGCGAAGTCTGCCGACGATGTGTATGAGGAGATAAAGAAGGTGGATTGGACCGAGTATCTCGACAACAACAAGACGTTTGCCGTGGATGCCGTGGTGTTCTCTGAGGAGTTCCGTCACTCCAAGTTCGTGTCTTACAAGGTGAAGGACGCTATCGTTGACCAATTCCGCGAGAAGACGGGACTGCGCCCCAACATCAGTGTAGCCAACCCTGACATCCGCCTGAATATCCACATCGCCGAGGACAAGTGTACACTGTCTCTCGACTCCAGCGGCGAGAGTCTCCACCGCCGCGGCTATCGTCAGGAGAGCGTGGAAGCTCCACTCAATGAGGTACTCGCCGCAGGTATGATTCTCATGACCGGATGGGAGGGCGACACCGACTTCATCGACCCGATGTGCGGTTCGGGCACCCTGCTCATCGAGGCAGCCCTCATAGCACACAATATGGCTCCCGGACTCTTCCGCAAGGAGTTTGCATTCGAGAAATGGCCCGACTTCGACAAGGACCTTTTCGACGAGATATACAACGACGACTCACAGGAGCGCGAGTTCACCCACCATATCTACGGATATGACATCGACATGAAGGCGGTGAACACAGCCCTTATGAACGTGAAGGCAGCCGGACTGAGCAAGGACATCACCGTGGCCCAGGCTGACTTCAAGGACTTCACCCAGCCTGCCGAGAAGAGCATCATCGTGACCAATCCGCCCTACGGCGAGCGCATATCCACTCCCGACCTGCTTGGCACATACAAGATGATCGGCGAGAGACTCAAGCACCAGTTCCTCAACAACGACGCATGGGTGCTGAGCTACCGCGAGGAATGTTTCGAGCAAATCGGACTGAAGCCATCGCTCAAGACACCTCTTTATAACGGTTCTCTCGAATGTGAGTTCCGCAAGTATCAGATCTTCGACGGCAAGCTGCGCGACTTCCGCTCTGAGGGCGGCATCGTGAAGACCGACGAGGAGAAGCGCATGATGCGCGAGAAGCACCGCTTCAAGAAGGAGCGCGAATTCAAGAAGAGAATCAGCGAAACTGAGGAAAACGAGGATGGCGACATCCGCTCATTCAAGTTCCACCGCCACGAACTGCCCACAACAGAGGCCAAGCGTCCGCGTCGCCGTGACAATGATGACGACGATGACAAGCGCAAGGGAGGATTCGACCGCAAGGGTGGTTTCGACCGTAAGGACCGCAAGGGAGGATTCGACCGCAAAGGCAAGGGAGGATTCGACCGCAGGGGAAAGAAAGGCGGTTTCGACCGTCATAATGATATAAACGACAATGATTTCGATTCTTATGACGACTAAAAAGATATTCGTGGCATTGGTCACATTGCTTTCTATCATGACTACAACAACATCCATGGCACAGGGGCAGAAGTTGCTCACGCTTGAGGAACTCAACTTCGGTGGTGTCAACTACCGCAAGTTCGTGCCCGAAAGGCTTTACTCCACATGGTGGGGAGAGCAACTGATGTATCAGGACGTGGAGGAGACTGGAATGATTGACATGAAGTCAGGCGAGAGGCGCAAGCTCTTCTCGCTCGATGATGTCAACCCAAGGCTCGATGCTGCCATCAGCAGGCTCGACGGATTCAAGGAAGAGAAAATTCGCACGCTTCAGTATGTAACCTTCCCCTACCCCAACGAGACTCTCGCACTCATAAGCAACGGCCACATACGCCTGCTCTATGACTGGAAGAAGGGCGATGTGACATGGGTTCAGCCCTGCAAGGGCGAGACCGAGACTCACTGGAACGAGAAGTCGCGCATATCGGCTTTCGTCAAGGCAGACCAGCTCTGCATCACTGACGCAGAAGGCAAGACCCGTCAGATTACCACCGACGGCAGTCGCGAGATTGTGTATGGCCAGGCTGTTCACCGCAATGAGTTCGGTATTGAGGAGGGTATCTTCTGGGCACCCGACGGCAACCGCTTCGCCTTCTACCGTATGGACCAGAGCATGGTGACCGACTATCCTCAGGTGAACACCTTCGAACGTGTTGCCACCCACGAGCCTGACAAGTATCCCATGCTCGGCATGACAAGCCACAAGGTGACTGTGGGCATATACGACTGCACGTCGGGCAAGGTGCAATACCTCAATGCAGGTGACCCTACCGACAGGTATTTCACCAACATAGCCTGGGCTCCCGACAGCAAGACTGTGTATATGTTTGAGCTTAACAGGCTGCAGAACGATAGTCGCCTCGTGAGCTACGATGCCACTACGGGCGACAAGCTCAAGGAACTGTATAGCGAGAAGAGCGACAAGTATGTGGAGCCACTTCACCCCATCGTCTTCCTACCGTGGGACAAGTCTCAGTTTATTATGCAAAGCCAGAAGGACGGCTACAACCACCTTATTATATATAATATAGGGACAGGCAAGACAAGGCAGCTCACAAGCGGCAAGTTTGTGGTTGAGGAACTCTATGGCTTCAACGAGAAGGCAAAGTCAGTAATCATTGCCTCCAACGAGGCAAACCCCATCCAGCGCAACATTTATGCAGTGGATGTGAAGACCGGCAAGCGCAAGCCGCTCGACAATGCCCGCGGCTATCATTTTGCCATGCTCAGCAAGAGCGGACAGTGGCTCGTGGATGGTTACAGTGAGCCTGACGTTCCCCGCAATTACGACCTCGTGGCAACGGCAACGGGCAAGTCAACCCGTCTGCTAACGTCAAAGGACCCTTGGGAGGGTTATCAGCAACCCATCTTCGAGAGCGGAACCATCAAGGCAGACGACGGTGTGACAGACCTGTATTGGCGCATGGTAAAACCGGCAGACTTCGACCCGACAAAGAAATACCCCACAGTGGTGTATGTATATGGCGGTCCTCACGCCCACAACGTGGATGCCACATGGCATTGGGGAAGCCGCTCATGGGAGACATATATGGCCCAGAAGGGCTATGTGTTGTTCATCCTCGACAACCGTGGCAGTGAAAACCGCGGATTGGAGTTTGAGCAAGCCACCTGGCACCAGTTGGGCAAGGTGGAGATGCGCGACCAGATGAAGGGAGTGGAATATCTCAAGTCACTGCCCTACGTGGATGCCGACCGTCTTGGTGTTCACGGTTGGAGCTACGGCGGATACATGACCATCTCGCTGATGACCAACTATCCCGACGTGTTCAAGGTGGGAGTTGCCGGAGGTCCTGTAATCGACTGGAGATGGTATGAGGTGATGTACGGCGAGCGTTATATGGGCACTCCCGAGACCAACAATGAGGGTATCGAGGCTTGTTCGCTCATCCCCATGGCAAAGAACCTGAAGGGCAAGCTTCAGATTATCATCGGAATGAACGACCCGACGGTAGTGCCGCAGCATGCCTTGTCATTCCTCAACGCATGTACTGAGGCAGGCACCCAGCCCGACTTCTTCGTATATCCCGGCGAGGGACATAACATGAGGGGACACAAGAGTGTGCATCTGCATGAGAGAATCACGCAGTACTTTGAGGACTATTTGAAAAATTGAAATATTGTAAAATTGAAATATTGAAATATTAAAGACTCAACTTTCGCAAGTAAAGGAAATTGTTGGGAGTTAAGGAGTTAAGGAGTTAAGGAGTTAAGCCAAATGTTATGGCGCTTACATCCAATGCTCAAAACTAATGGCTTAACTCCCAGCGACCGCAGGGAGCGATAACTCCTTAACTCCTTAACTCCCTAAAGTTGAGCAAAAGTGAAACATAAATTATGAAGATACTATTATTAGGAAGCGGCGGCAGAGAGCACGCCTTGGCATGGAAGATCTCGCAGAGCGAGAAAGTGGAGAAACTGTTTATCGCCCCGGGTAATGCCGGAACAACCAACTGCGGCGAGAACGTGGCTATCGGTGTCAACGAATTCGAGAAAATCAAGGAGTTCGTTGTCAGCAATGCCATTGATATGGTAGTGGTAGGTCCCGAAGACCCATTGGTGAAGGGTATCTACGACGACCTCAAGGCTGATGAGCGCACCAAGAGCGTGCCCGTAATCGGTCCGTCAAAGGCAGGTGCCGTGCTCGAAGGCTCAAAGGACTTCGCAAAGGCATTCATGCAGCGTCATGACATCCCGACAGCTAAATACCAGACATTCGACGGCACTACACTTGAGGAAGGCCTGAAGTTCCTTGAGACCCTCAAGGCTCCATACGTACTGAAGGCCGACGGACTCTGTGCGGGCAAGGGTGTCCTCATCCTCCCCACCCTCGACGAGGCAAAGAATGAGTTGAAGGAGATGCTTGGCGGTATGTTCGGCAATGCTTCCGCACGCGTGGTTATCGAGGAGTTCCTCAGCGGTATCGAGTGCTCGGTATTTGTTCTTACAGATGGAAAGAACTATAAGATTCTGCCCGAGGCCAAGGACTACAAGCGCATCGGCGAGGGCGATACCGGTCTGAACACCGGTGGTATGGGTAGCGTTACTCCTGTGCCGTTTGCCACTAAGGAATGGATGCAGAAGGTGGAAGACCGCATCATCCGTCCCACTGTGAATGGACTTGCCGAAGAGGGCATCGACTATAAGGGATTCATTTTCTTCGGACTTATCAACGTGGATGGCGAACCGATGGTAATCGAGTACAACTGCCGTATGGGCGACCCCGAGACCGAGAGCGTGATGCTGCGCCTTAAGAGCGACATCGTTGACCTCTTTGAGGGTGTTGCCAACGGCGACCTCGACAAGCGTGCGATAGAGTTTGACGAGCGTGCCGTGGTATGCGTGATGCTCGTCAGCGGCGGTTATCCACAGGAGTACAAGAAGGGCTACCCCATCACTGGTATCGAGGATGTTGAGGGCAGCATAGTGTTCCATGCCGGAACAACCACAAAGGACGGCGCAGTAGTCACCAACGGCGGACGTGTCATAGCCGTAAGTTCCTACGGCAAGGACAAGGCGGAGGCTCTGAACAAGAGCTTCGAGGAAGCCCAAAAGATTAACTTCACCGACAAGTACTTCCGCCGCGACATCGGGAAGGATATTTAGGAGTTAAGGAGTTAAGGAGTTAAGCCAAATGTTTTTTGCGCTGATTTCCAATGCTCAATACTAATGGCTTAACTCCTAGCGACTGCAGGGAGCGATAACACCTTAACTTCTTAACTCCCCATAATAAAATAGATTAATTTATAATTCCTTGAGACTACAAAGACGTATATCACGAAGCAGGAAGCTATTGCCCGCAGTGGCACTTATTGCAGTGGCGATATGGGCAATGAGCGGGCTGTTCTCACATAACCTGTGGGGACAGTTCGCCTGTTTCGTTGTGAGCACCTACCTGATGGTGGAACTCAACAACAGCAATGCGCTGATAAGGATTTATAGCCGGATGATGTCGTGCTCCTACATCTTGTTAGTGTGCATGTCGCCATTCCTTTTCCATTCCACATCCACCATGCTGCTGTCTATATGCACGATAGCCACGTTCATCGCATTGTTCATCACCTATCAGGACAAGCAGTCGATGGGGTGGACGTTCTATGGTTTCACCGCTCTCGGCATAGCCTCGGTGATTGACGTCAGGATGCTGTATTTCGCTCCGGTGCTATGGGTGGCGATGGTGTTCTATCTCAGGTCGATGACCCTGCGCACGTTCCTAACATCCATATTCGGACTGCTCTGCCCCTACTGGTTTCTGTCGCTCTATCTTATATATACCGACGACTTCACCCCGGCAATTGAGCATTTCAGCCAGTTGGCGCGGTTCGGCAGGGTGGCAGACATCACGGGTCTTCCACTTAACGTGCTGCTGTCAACAGGTTTTACGTTCATCCTTGGCGTCACTGGCATTGTGCATTACGTGCGCAACCGCATCAACGACAAGACACGCACCCGTATGCTCTTCAACACGTTCATCCTCGTTGACATAGCCTCGATGGTGTTCATCATCCTCCAGCCCCAGCTCTATATGCCCCTGCTGACCATGATGATAATAACCACGTCGCCGCTCATTGCCCACTTCATCGCGCTTACAGACACGAGAATCACCAACTGGTCATTCATGGCGATAGTCCTTGCGGTATTGTCACTGACCCTGATTAATATTTTCCAACTGATATAGCACATGGACTCGATTATAGCATTTCTTATAAACTACGGTTATATGGGCATGGCGATTTCCGCCTTCCTTGCCGCCAGCATACTGCCCTTCAGCAGCGAGGCGGTGATGGTGGGACTGCTTGCCGCCGGTCTCGACATGTGGGCACTCATCGTGTGGGGCACCGTGGGCAACGTGCTCGGCAGCATGTTCAACTATGCCATTGGACGTATGGGCAAGATGGAATGGATAGAGAAATACCTGCACACAAAGCCCGAAGACCTTGAGCGCGCACAACGTTTCATGAAAGGACGCGGAGCGTGGATGGGACTCTTCTCCTGCGTGCCTGTCATAGGCGATGTCATAACCATTGCCTTGGGACTCATGAGGGCAAACATCACCATATTCATCGTCAGTGTGACGATAAGCAAACTTGTGCGCTACGTGGTACTGATGGTGACTGCCGGCGCACTGTTCTCCTGCTCGTCGCCCAAACCTGCGGATGACTCGCGCGTAATCACCGTGAGCATCGAACCTCTGCGCTATTTCACCGAGCAGATTGTCGGCGACAGCTATGAGGTGGTCACCATGGTGCCCAAGGGCAGCAGTCCCGAGACCTACGAGCCTACGGCCAAGCAGATGACAAAACTCACCGGGAGTATATTATATATAAAGGTGGGAAACCTGGGCTTTGAGCGCACATGGATGCCAAGGCTGAAAGCCAACGCTCCCCACACCACTATAGTGGATGCCTCGGAGGGCATTGCGGCCGGGGAGGACGACGACCCTCATACATGGATGTCGGCGAAGAACGCATTGGTGATCGCCCGCAACATCTATAATGCCGTGAAGCAGATTAACGCCAAGGACTCCACTGTCTATAAGAGACGTCTCGACAGCCTGACTAATGTCATCAATGCCACCGACCGATATATCAGGGAGCAGACAAGTAAGGCGCAATGCAAGTCATTCGTCATCTATCATCCCGCCCTAACCTATTTCGCCTCCGAATACGGACTCGAACAGATTGCGGTGGAAGAGCACGGCAGGGAACCTTCGGCGGCAGACCTCCAGCGTATTATCACCACGGCAAGGCAAAAAGGCGTTAAGACGATGTTCATCCAGAAGGAGTTTGCCAACCGCAACGTGGATATCATCGCCGATGCCATAGGAGCCACAAAGGTGGAAATCAATCCGTTGGGATATGACTGGGAGAAAGAAATGAGACGGGTCGCATCGGAGATGCGAGATTAAAGAATTAAAATATTAAAGTATTGGCAGTAATATTGCGAGACATAAATGCCGGATATAACGGCAGGATACAACTGCGGGATGCCTGCATCGACATCGGCGACAGGGACTTTGTGGGGATTGTCGGACCTAACGGGGGCGGCAAGACCACACTGCTGCGTGTCATCCTCGGACTGCTCACTCCCTATTCAGGCACTATAGAATACCTGCGCAACGGCGAGAGAGTGGATTCATTGTCCGTGGGCTATCTGCCGCAGACAAGGGACATCGACACCGACTTCCCCATCTCCGTTGGCGACATAGTAGCTTCGGGAATGAACTCACCACGCCGGCTCTTCGGCGGATATACCCGAGAGCAGCGCAGGATGGCAGAAGAGACCATGCGCACCATCGGTATTGCCGACATGGCGCACCGCCCAGTCAAGGCCCTTAGCGGCGGCGAACTCCAGCGCGTGCTCTTCGCGCGCGCCTTGGTGTCACGTCCCGAGGTGGTCATACTCGACGAGCCCGACAACTTCGTGGATGATGACTTTGAGACATTTATGTACGAAACCATACGTTGCGTCAACAAGAATGCGGCAGTCATTATGGTGAGTCATGACAGGGATTTTGTAGCTGCAAACGCCAAAAAAATAATAGAAGTGAACGAAAGAGTTAAGATTTTGCGTTAAAAAGACTGAAATACACCTTATATATAATGTTATTTTAGTAACTTTGCGCCCAAATTATTAAGTTAAAGACAAAAAGAAGATGAAAAGATTCAGAATCGTGGACAACGCATTGGGATGGCTGTCATTTCTGATAGCCGCGTTTGTGTATTGCTCCACCATTGAACCGACAGCCAGTTTCTGGGACTGTCCCGAATTTATCTCAACAGGTTACAAACTGGAGATTGGTCACCCGCCCGGCGCACCGTTCTTCATGCTCACCGCCAACCTGTTTTCGCAGTTTGTTAGCGACCCCTCTGATGTGGCACGCATGGTGAACACCATGAGCGCGTTGCTCTCAGCCGCCACAATCCTGTTCCTTTTCTGGAGCATCACCCATCTCGTGCGCCGCCTTCTGTTGCGCAACGATGGCGAGATGACTCTCGGCAAGATGATCAGCATCGAGGCTTCAGGTCTTGTGGGCGCACTTATCTACACCTTTAGCGACACCTTCTGGTTCAGTGCTGTCGAGGGCGAGGTATATGCCTATTCGTCAGCCTTCACCGCCGTGGTGTTCTGGCTGATACTCAAGTGGGAGGAGCATGCCGACGAGCCTCACAGCGACCGCTGGCTCGTGCTTATCATGTACATGACTGGACTGTCCATTGGTGTCCATCTGCTCAACCTTTTGTGTCTTCCTGCCATCGTGCTTGTGTATTACTACCGCAAGTTCCCCAACAAGCAGGGCAATGCCGACCTCAAAGGCTCGCTCATCGCCTTGGGCATTTCGATAGTCATCTTAGCAGCCGTGCTCTATGGTGTCGTTCCTGGCATCGTGCGCGTGGGCGGATGGTTTGAACTTCTCTTTGTCAATGTCCTCGGTTGTCCTTTCAACACCGGCGAGATTATTTACATCGCCCTGCTTGTGGCAACCATCATCTGGGCTATATATGAGACCCACGTGCAGCGCAACGAGAAGCGCCAGAACATCGCCTTCCTCGCCTCAGTGGCAATGCTCGGCATACCGTTCTATGGCTTCGGCGTCAGCTCGGTGGTCATCGGCATCATCGTGCTTGCCATCCTGTGGTTTGTTGTCAAGTATAAGAACAAGAAGGGCGTTGCCCTCGTCAGTGCGCGCATCAAGAACACGTCTCTGCTCTGTATGCTGATGCTGATGATTGGCTATTCAAGCTATGCGCTCATCGTCATACGCTCTTCCGCCAACCCGCCGATGGACCAGAACTCTCCCGAGGACATCTTCACCCTCGGCGAGTATCTGAGCCGTGAGCAATACGGTTCGCGCCCATTGCTCTATGGTCAGGCTTACACCTCACAGGTGCAGTTGGAGAAGGACGGCGACATGTGCCGCCCTGTGTCCACCAAGGGTGCTCCCGTATATCAGCGCAAGGAGAAGGCTTCAGCCGACGAGAAAGACTCCTACTTTGTGGTTCGCACCAAGGATGAATATAAATATGCACAGAACATGCTGTTCCCACGCATGTACAGTTCTGCTCATTCCGTAAACTACGAGAGTTGGATGGGCGGCGTGGAAGGCACCCAGGTGCCATACGACCGCTGCGGCGAGATGATCAGCGTGAAAGTTCCCACTATGCTGGAGAACATCCGCTTCTTCCTCTCCTATCAGTGCAACTTCATGTATTGGCGCTACTTTATGTGGAACTTCGCTGGCCGTCAGAACGACATACAGGGCAATGGCGAACTGGAACACGGCAACTGGATTACAGGTATCGAATGGTTTGACAATATGCGCCTTGGCGACCAGAACCTGCTGCCAGATGACCTTAAGAACAACAAGGGACACAACGTCTTCTACTGCCTGCCGCTACTGTTAGGTCTCATCGGACTCTTCTGGCAGTCGCTGCGCAAGGGGCAGAACGGCATCCGCCAGTTCTGGGTGGTGTTCTTCCTATTCTTCATGACTGGTCTTGCCATCGTCATCTACCTCAACCAGACACCCGGTCAGCCGCGTGAGCGCGACTATGCCTATGCCGGTTCGTTCTATGCTTTCGCAATATGGTGCGGTATGGGTGTCGCAGCTATCATCGACGAGGTTACCCGCCGACTCAAGGGCAAGGAGACAGCCGTGGCAGCCATCGTGGGTGTCGTCTGTCTGCTCGTGCCTGTACAGATGGCATCGCAGACATGGGATGACCACGATCGCAGCGGACGCTACACCTGCCGCGACTTCGGACGCAACTATCTCATGTCACTCGAAGAGAAGGGCAATCCGATTATCTTCACCAACGGCGACAACGACACCTTCCCATTGTGGTACAACCAGGATGTGGAGGGAGAGCGCACCGACGCACGCGTATGCAACCTCAGCTATCTGCAGACCGACTGGTATATCGACCAGATGCTCCGTCCGGCTTACGACTCCCCGTCGCTGCCCATCAGCTGGAGCCGTCTCGAATACTGCGCCGGCACAAATGAATATGTCACCGTTGAGCCAGCCCTAAAGGAAAGCATTGCCGCCCTCTACGAAACATATCCCGAGGAGGCACGAAAGATGTTCGGCGAGAATCCTTACGAGCTTAAGAACATCCTCAAATACTGGGTGCGCAACAACGTGAGCAAAGAACAGAAGGAAGTCATGAAGCTCCTTCTCGGCGACGGCGACCTTAACGTCATCCCGACTGACACGGTTTATGTCACCATCGACAAGGAGGCAGTCAAGAAGAGCGGTATGCTCATGGCCACCGACTCCATCCCCGACCGCATGGTCATCTCGCTCAAGGGCAAGCGCGCCCTCTACAAGGGCAACCTGATGATGCTCGAACTGATTGCCAACTGCAACTGGACACGCCCCATCTATGTGGCACTCACCGTGGGTGAGGACAACTACATGAACCTCGGCGACAACTTCGTGCAGGAGGGACTCGTCAACCGCATCACCCCGTTCACCACTAACGTGCCCGGAGCCAAGAACTTCGACACCAAGCGCACCTACGACCGACTGATGCACAAGTTCCGCTTCGGCGGTCTTGAGACACCGGGCATCTATCTCGACGAGACAGTGATGCGCATGTGCTGGACCCACCGCAAGACCTTCGTGCAGCTTGCCATGAACCTCGTGAATGAGGGCGACAACAAGAAGGCGGCAGAGGTGCTCGCATATCTCGACAAGCACATTCCCCACTACAACGTCCCGATCAACTTCTGGTCAGGCTCGCTCGACGAGGCACGCGTATATGCCCACCTCGGACAAAACAAGAAGGCCATGTCGATGTACAAGGAACTGTTTAAGATATCCTACCAGTATAACCAGTGGTATTGCAGCCTCGAAGACTACCGCTTCTTGGGTTCGCAGCGTGATATCCTGAGACACTTCTATATCATGCAGCAGACACTCGTGGAGGCTGAGGAGATAGACAGCAAGTGGGCACAGCAGCAACAACTCAAGATGAGTGCATTGCTACAGCTCTACCGCTCCAAGGGCGGAAGCTTTGGGGATGAGGAAGAAGGGTATTGAAGAATTAAAGAATTAAAGGATTAAAGGATTAAAGAATTAAAGGATTAAATTGGGATGATTATCGAGCAACCTGCAATATTTCTGCGTTGGCTTTATCCACGGGCCACTTGGAGAATGGACCGTCACGAGAAGGCAGTATATCTGACCTTCGACGACGGCCCCATCCCCGAGGCTACCCCATTCATCCTGAAGGTGCTGGATGACTATGGCATCAAGGCTACCTTCTTCATGGTGGGAGACAACGTGAGGAAATATCCCGAAATATTCCAGCAGGTGGTGGATGCCGGACACCGCATCGGCAACCATACCTTCAATCACATCGGAGGATTCAAGCACTCGATATCATTCTACAGCAAGAATGCGGAGAAAGCCGACGCGTTGCTACATTCCAATCTCTTCCGTCCGCCCCACGGATGGATGCGCTGGGACCAGTATGCGTGGCTCGGACGCAAGTATCGCATCGTGATGTGGGACCTCGTCACGCGCGACTATTCCAAATGGATGACCGCCGAGGGCGTTGTGAACAACGTGAAGCGATATACCCGCAACGGCTCGATTATCACATTCCATGATTCACTGAAGAGTATTGACAAGCTGCGCACCGCGCTTCCCGAGTCAATAGAGTGGTTAAAGTCACAAGGATATGAATTCAAGGTATTTGACTGATATGAGTTCAAGCGATATGACCGCAAAGATAAAAGCCGAGGCACGGAGTCTCGGCTTTTTTACCTGTGGCATAGCACGTGCGGAAGCCGTTGACAGCGACACTGCCGAAGGCTATCGCCGTTGGATTGCCGACGGTCATCATGCCTCGATGCAATACCTTGCCGACAACATCGAGAAACGTCTCGACCCGCGGTTGCTTATGGAGGGAGTGAAGAGCATCGTATGCGTGGCTCTTTCTTACGCTCCCGCAGAGCGCATTCCCGCCGACCAGTATCAGATAGCCTGCTATGCCTATGGCAAGGACTATCACGACGTGATGAAGCAGAAGCTCCATGCGCTTGCCGCAGCCTGTGGCATAAGCAATTACCGAGCCTTCTGCGACACGGCTCCGGTGTTGGAACGTTATTGGGCACAGCGTGCCGGATTAGGCTGGATTGGCCGCAACCGCCAGCTCATCATCCCCCATGCCGGCAGCATGTTCTTCCTTGGCGAACTTTTCCTAACCGAGGAATTGGAATACGACACTCCCGCGCGCAACCGTTGCGGCAGATGTCACGCCTGCATAGACGCCTGTCCCACCCAAGCCCTCATTCCTCATTCCTCATTCCTAAATTCCAACAAATGCCTCAGCTACCTCACAATAGAGCACAGAGGCCCAATTCCTAATTCCTCATTCCTAATCCCTAATTCCATCTACGGTTGCGACCGCTGCCAAGATGCCTGTCCATGGAACCGCTTCGCCGTTCCCACCACCGAGCAGGCATTCCATCCCTCCCCTGCCCTCATGGCCATGACCAAGGAGGCATGGCACAATCTCACCATAGAGCAATACCGCACCCTCTTCCGCGGCAGTGCCGTGAAGCGTGCGAAATACGAAGGTCTAATGCGAAATATAAGAAACTTGTAATTTCTAATTTGTAACTTCTAATTTGTAATTTCTAAATAAAAAAGATGTTGTTTTTCAATAAAAAGAAAATGGAGAACACCGAAGTATTCTCCAATTACACAGACTGGCACAGCCATCTGTTGCCGGGCGTTGACGACGGAATAAAGAGTTTTGAAGACTCTCTCACTATACTCAACCGTTACGAGGAAATGGGTGTCAAGCGCGTGTGGCTCACACCGCACATCATGGAGGACATTCCCAACACCACTCAGGCTCTCCGCCAGCGCTTCGAGGAGTTGAAGTCAAGATATACCGGGAACGTCCAGCTATCTCTTGCTGCCGAAAACATGCTCGACAATCTCTTCGAGGATCGTCTTGAGCGCGATGACCTCCTGCCCATCACCGACTCCGCCGACCATCTGCTCGTGGAGACGAGCTATTACAGCTCCCCCGTAAACTTCTGGGAGGTGCTCGAAAGAATCCAGCACAAGGGTTATCATGTCATCTTAGCCCATCCCGAGCGTTATCGCTATATGGACAACAGCGACTACGACCAGCTCCGTGAGATGCACGTCAAGCTTCAGCTCAATGTACCCTCTCTCATCGGTTTCTACGGCTACGAGGCAAAGAAGAAGTCAGAGTGGCTAATCAAACGAGGATATTACGACCTCACCGGCTACGACCTCCACTCCCCCCGCGCCCTTGAGTTTATCCTAAAGGGAGAAATAAGCAAGAAGTCGCTAAAACAGCTCCAGGCATTAATCAATAATCAATAACCCACCTATCGGAAGTGGTTTATATGTCTGTATATGATTATGTTGCCTTCCCGCTGTAGGGGCTTACATAAAGTAAAGCCCCTACAGCGGATGGATTCTCGACAGTTTTTACTTCCGAAAGTTGATTTATCTTAAGTGAATACACCCTGTTTTCTAATAATTTACAATAAGTTGTAACCCTTGCCTTCGATAAAAAGGGAATTTTTTGAATGACATGTTCGTCAATATTGTCAATCACTACAGAGAGATCATGTAGAACGAACTCAATCATCTGCGTCTCATTCTTCCATATATTAGAAAGTAGGCGTTTGGTACGAAATGCAATAATTAGTGTTCAATTTATTATCTTTAAACCGTGATTTCGCCTGAACCGTAGCAGCGGTGATGCTCTGAGTCATATACCACGCAGAACTGGCCGGGGGCTACGCCGTGGATCTTCTCACGGCTGTGGATGATGTAGGAATTGTCGCCCGTCGGCTCCACCGTGGCCTCATGCCACTCGGGGGTGTGGCGAATCTTGAACGTAATGCGCCCAGGCAACGTGCGCTCGGTGAGATAATGGAAGTCATGCACGGGGAAATCCTGCTTGTAGGCAGTCTGCGGGTCGTAGCCGTGGGAGACATACAGGATGTTGTTCTCCACGTCCTTCTTTACCACAAACCATGGGCCTCCGCCGAATCCCAAGCCCTTGCGCTGACCGATGGTGTGAAACCACAAACCCTTGTGCGCGCCTATCCTCCGGCCCGTCTCAAGCTCAATCACATCGCCGGGGTTGTCGCCGAGATAACGCTCGATGTATTCATTATAGTTTATCTTGCCAAGGAAACAGATGCCTTGCGAGTCCTTTCGCTTTGCGTTGATGAGATGTTCGCGCTCGGCTATGGCGCGCACCTCGTCCTTCATATAATGCCCGATGGGAAAGAGGGCTTTCTCTAATTGCCAGTCGTATATCTGGGCGAGGAAGTCGGTCTGGTCCTTCACGGGGTCGGGACTGGTGGTGAGCCATTTCCTGCCGTCAATAATCTCGGTTTGGGCGTAATGTCCTGTGGCTATGAGGTCGTACTCATGTCCGCGTTTTTCGTGGAATGCGCCGAACTTGATAAGTCGGTTGCACATCACGTCGGGGTTGGGCGTGAAACCGCTCTTCACCTTTTCCATGGTATATCGTGTGACGTTGTCCCAATACTCGCGATGGCAATCCACGACTTCGAGCTTACAGCCATAGCGTCGTGCCACGGCGGTGGCCATCTCGAGGTCTTCCTCGGAGGAGCAGTCCCACTCCTCCTTCTCCTCGGGACCTATCTTTATATAGTAGCAATCGGGATGCAGTCCCTGACGCGCCAATTCATAAACCACGACCGAGCTGTCAACACCTCCTGACAATAATACTGCAATCTTCTTCATACATTTATTATTTTTAAACACAAAGAAATTTCGTAAGGATTTCAATCCTTACGATACTTCCCCTCTTCCTTGTCCTCGAGCATGCTGAGATACGACTGATAGCGGCTGGCGGCTATGTAATGCTCCTCAACGGCCTTGAGCACGGCGCAGCCTGGCTCATGGGTGTGGGTGCAGTTGCTGAAACGGCAGTCCTTGGAGAAATGGAATATCTCCTTGAAATAACTTGTCAGCTCCTCGCGCTCGATGTCGAACGTGCCGAAACCCTTGATGCCCGGGGTGTCGATGAGATAACCACCGGCGGGAAGGGCAAGCATCTCACTGAACGTGGTTGTGTGCATACCCGTGTTATGCGCGTCGGAAATCTCTGACGTGCGGAGATTGGCATCGGGCAGAAGGCAGTTGATGAGAGTGGATTTCCCCACTCCACTGTTGCCGCTGAGCACGGTTATCTTGCCGTCGAGCAGCGGGCGCAAGGCATCCACGCCGTCGCCCTCCTGCGCCGAAATCCTATGACATTCATAACCTACGGTCTCATATAGATTGACCATCATGTCGAGATAGCGCAGCTCGTCGTCATCCAGCATGTCCACCTTGTTGAACACCAATATCACGGGCACGCGGTAAGCCTCGGCAGAGGCAAGGAAGCGGTCGATGAAGGTGGTGGAAGTCTGGGGATAGTTCACCGTCACCACGAGCATTGCCTGATCCACATTGGCTGCGATGATATGGCTCTGCTTGGAGAGGTTTGACGCCTTACGGATGATATAGTTACGACGGTCCTCTATGGCTGTAATAAAGGCCGTACCCTCCTGGTTGGGCACCACCGTCACCCTGTCGCCCACGGCGACGGGATTGGTGCTGCGTATTCCCTTGAGGCGGAAATTGCCCTTTATCTTACAGTCAATAAGCTGGTCACCGTCATCAGTCCTGACGGTGTACCAGCTTCCTGTATTGCGAATTACTAATCCTGTCTGCAAAGAGTTATTTTTTTGGGGAGTTAAAGGAGTTAAAAGGAGTTTAAAGGAGTTAAAGACAATAGTTTTTTCGCTTATATGTAGAATCTATGGTGCAATACATACGTCTTTAACTCCCTTAATCCTTTAATCCTTTAATTTTTTAATCCTTTAATTCTTTAATTCTTTATCACACCGTCATTATTTCCTTCTCCTTGGCGGCGAGCAGGGCATCCACCTGCTTGATCATCTTGTCGTGAATCTTCTGCAGGTCGGCCTCGGCATCCTTTTCGAGGTCCTCAGAGAGTCCGTCCTTGACGGCCTTCTTCAGCTTGTCCTTCACGTCGGCACGGATGTTGCGTATCTGCACCTTTGTGCCCTCGCCTATTTTGTTGCACTGCTTGGAGAGTTCGCGGCGGCGCTCCTCGGTGGGCACGGGAATGCCCAGGCGGATTATCTCGCCGTTGTTCTCTGGCGTGATACCCACGTCAGAGTCCATAATGGCCTTTTCGATTGCCCTGATCTGCTTTTTGTCCCACGGACGGATGGCTATCGAGCGCGGGTCGGGAGTTGAGAGGTTAGCCACCTGGTTAAGTGGCACCATTGAGCCGTATGACTCAACCTTGATACCGTCGAGAATGGCGACATTGGCGCGTCCTGCGCGTATGCGTGCCAGCTGCTCTTCGAGATACATCACGCCCATCTCCATTTTCTCTTCGGCATTGCCTAATGTTTCTTTTACGTCTATCATATTTGTAATATTTTTAATTTCACGTCACAAAAATACTTATATTCTCGCAAACTACCAAAGGTTTGCAATGTTTTTTTATTTTTTTAACCGTTAAAAGGCTACACAGCAACTATTCAGCTGACTTATTTTTAAACACAGAGGCACGGAGAGACAGAGTTTTTCTTTTTTATTAAACACAAAGACACGAAGAAACAAAGATTTCTTTTTTCGCTGATGGAAGATACAGAGAGCAGCAAAGCTACTTTTTACAAAGACCACAAAGTTTTCCTACCTGTACGGATGAAAGGTACGCCCTGAAAGGGCAACGAGCACATAGCCCAGGGCAGAGCGAAGCGACACCCTGGGTTTATATGACGAGAATATGGGTACCCCCTGAAAGGGCAAAAGCGAAATTAAGGCAGTGAATAACGCTTTTGCCCCTTCAGGGCGTACTTTCACAAACATAAACCACAAAACCCAGGGCATTGCCCTGGGCTATGCGCTTTTGGGCTTTCAGCCCGAACTACCAACCCTACAGGTCGAAACCTTCGTTTCTTTGTGTCTTTGTGTTTAATATACTATATATAATAAGGTGAAAAGGCGAAAAAATGGCGATATACCACGATTGTGGTATGCGAAATGATATATATGTGGTATTTCGGGAATGGAAAAATAGTCGTACCTTTGCAGCGTGAAAATAAAGAACGAGAAATTAAAGACAGAGACACGGAGTCACAGAGGTGATCTCATTAAGTGATTTAGAAGATACAGAGAAAAAACTCTGTTACTCCGTGACTCTGTGTTAATAAAAATAAAACAAAGTATTAACTTAAAAATAGAAGATTATGAGCAACAAGAAACTTCATTTTGAGACATTGCAACTGCATGTAGGACAGGAACAGCCGGACCCCGCAACTGACGCCCGCGCAGTGCCCATCTATCAGACAACATCCTACGTGTTCCGTAACTCACAGCACGCTGCAGACAGATTCGGTCTGCGCGACGCAGGTAACATCTACGGCCGTCTGACAAACTCCACACAGGGAGTGTTCGAGGACCGTGTGGCAGCCCTCGAAGGCGGTGTGGCAGGTCTGGCAGTGGCTTCTGGTGCGGCAGCCATCACTTACGCCCTGCAGAACGTGGCACGCAACGGCGACCATATCATCGCAGCCGACAACCTCTACGGCGGTACGTACAACCTCGTGGAGCACACCCTTTCAACACAGGGCGTGGAGACAACAATCGTTGACCCCTCTGACTTCGACGCAGTGGATAAGGCATTCAAGGAGAACACCAAGGCGATTATCATCGAGACCTTCGGCAATCCCAACGCCAGCGTGACTGACATCGACCGCATATCTGAAATAGCACATAAGCATAACACTATTGTTATCGTTGACAACACATTCGGAACACCGTTCCTCATCCGTCCCATCGAGCACGGAGCCGACGTGGTGGTTCACTCTGCCACCAAGTTCATCGGCGGTCACGGCAGTTCGCTCGGCGGTGTGATCGTCGATGCTGGCAAGTTTGACTGGAAGGCCAATGCCGACAAGTATCCTTCGATAGCCAAGCCCGACCCAAGCTACCACGGTGCAGTGTTTGCCGACGTGGCAGGAGCGGCAGCCTTCGTGACACGTATCCGTGCCGTCATCCTGCGTGACACCGGTGCCGCAATATCGCCGTTCAACGCATGGATCCTGCTTCAGGGACTGGAGACACTGTCACTGCGCGTGGAGCGTCATGCCTTCAACACCAAGAAGGTGGTTGAGTTCCTCGCCAATCATCCGAAGGTGGCAAAGGTGAACCACCCCTCTCTGCCCGAGCATCCCGACCATGAGCTGTATGAGAAGCTCTTCCCCAACGGTGGCGGCAGCATCTTCACATTCGAGGTGAAGGGTGGCGAGAAGGAGGCATGGAGCGTGATCGACAATCTCAAGATATTCTCACTGCTCGCCAATGTGGCCGACGTGAAGAGTCTTGTGATTCATCCCGCCACAACAACCCACTCGCAGCTCTCGCCTGAGGAACTGGAGCAGCAGCACATCTATCCTGCCACCATCCGCCTGAGCATAGGCACCGAGCACTATGAAGATATCATTGACGACTTGGCAAATGCGCTGGAAAGCATTTGAGGAATTAGGAATTAGGAATTAGGAATTATTTTAAACACAGAGACACAGAGTCACAGAGGTGACATGATTAAGTTATAAGAAGATACAGAGAGACTTAAACTCTGTGACTCCGTGACTCTGTGTTTAATAAAATATAAATAAAAAAGTTATGACTAAGATAGCAAAGCAACTGACTGAGCTTATCGGCAATACGCCGCTGCTCGAACTAAATAAGTTCTCGAAGGCACAGGGCATCGAGACTCCAATTGTCGCCAAGGTGGAATTCTTTAACCCCGGCGGAAGTGTAAAAGACCGTATCGCACTCGCTATGATCGAGGACGCCGAGAAGAAAGGACTGCTCAAACCCGGTGCCACCATCATCGAACCGACCAGCGGTAATACCGGTGTGGGACTGGCACTTGTGGCAGCAGTGAAGGGATATAAGCTCGTGCTGACCATGCCCGAGACGATGAGTATCGAGCGACGCAACCTCGTGAAGGCATACGGAGCCGAGGTAAAGCTGACAAGCGGTGCCGCCGGTATGGCTGGTGCCATCAAGGCCGCCGAGGAACTGCGCGACGCCACTCCCGGATCTATCATCCTGCAGCAGTTTGAGAACGCTGCCAATCCACAGAAGCACTACGACACCACGGGTGTGGAGATATGGGAGCAGACTGGCGGTGACATCGACATCTTCGTTGCCGGTGTGGGCACTGGCGGTACCATTAGCGGTATCGGCAAGAGATTGAAGGAGAACAATCCAAATATTAAGATTATTGCCGTGGAGCCTAAGTCGTCGGCAGTGTTGAACGGCGGTCCGAGCGGTCCTCACAAGATACAGGGTATCGGTGCGGGGTTCGTGCCTAAGACCTACAACGGCGATGTGGTTGACGAGGTGTTTGACGTGGAGAATGACGATGCCATCCGCACTGGTCGTTTGTTGGCTCGCGAGGAAGGATTATTAGTAGGTATATCATCGGGCGCAGCTGCCTTTGCCGCAAGTGAGATTGCCAAGCGCCCGGAAAATAAAGGGAAGAAGATTGTTGCTCTACTTCCGGATACCGGTGAGAGGTATCTCTCAACTGTACTGTACGCATTTGACGAGTATCCTCTCTAACTGGTATCGCACTCCCTTATCCACAGATTATCACGGATAATAATTATTATTGGATTATCACAGATAGCTGACTGCTCAGCCAAAAATCTGTGATAATCCTTTCCTTCTTTAATTATCTGTGGTAATCTGTGGATAAAAATTAATGAGATTGTAACACGAAAGTTGCGGCTTTGTCGAAAATAATGCGTAATTTTGCAGCGTGAAATAAAAAACGTAATAGATATGACAAAGTTAAAACATCGCATTCTCGTTGTGGATGACGAACAGGACTTGTGCGAAATACTCAAGTTCAACCTCGAAACAGAAGGATATGACGTGGATACAGCCAACTCAGCCGAAGAGGCCATCGTGATGGATATCCCCTCATACAACCTGCTGCTGCTCGACGTGATGATGGGAGAAATGTCGGGATTCGCCATGGCAAAGAAACTCAAGGCCGACGAAAGAACCTCAAACGTGCCCATCATCTTCCTCACCGCTCGTGACACCGAGAACGACACTGTCACTGGATTCAACCTCGGTGCCGACGACTATATCTCAAAACCCTTCTCAATCAGGGAGGTATTAGTGAGAATACGCGCCGTGCTCAGACGAACCGCACCACAGCCCGAGGAAAGCGAGAAAAACATACTGAAATACCAGGGCCTGGAGCTTGACCTCGACAAGAAAACAGTGAGCATAGAGGGCAAGCAGGTGGCATTCACAAAGACGGAATTCGAACTGCTCCACACCCTGCTCGACGAGAGGGGAAGGGTGTTCTCGCGCCAGGAACTCATCAACAGGATATGGCCCTCGGACGTGCTCGTGCTCGACCGCACCGTTGACGTGAACATCACAAGGCTGAGAAAGAAAATCGGCCCGTTCTCGAAGTGCATTGTCACGAGATTAGGATTCGGATATCTGTTTGAGGAATAAAGTGCTCGTATTTTATTTTAAACACAGAGACACGGAGATACAGAGTGATATTTTAAATAACTCTGTGACTCAGTAACTCTGTGTTTAATAAAAAAGAAGAAACATAAATAAATATGAAAATGACGGTCGGCAGGCGGATGTATGCCAGCATACTGACTACATTCGCACTCTTTGCGGTGCTGTTTATCGTGTTCCAACAGTATCGCGAGAAGGAATACAAGATAGAGACGCTCAACCTGCGCCTCCAGAACTTCAATGCCCGTATGGGCGAGGCACTGGAGCAGGAGGGGAAGGACATTGACGAATATGTAAGGAAACGCGGCATAGCGCATCTAAGGGTGACGGTTGTCGATACCAAGGGCAACGTCGTCTATGACAACCTGCGCAAGGACTACAAGAACATCGCCAACCACAGCGGAAGGAAAGAAATAAGGGAAGCACTGGCAAAGGGCAGCGGATATGACATCAACCGCGTGAGCAACACCATCAACGGCGACTTCTTCTACTCAGCCACATACTTCCCAAAACAAAAAATCATCATACGCAGCGCACTGCCCTACGACAACGACCTGGCCGAATCGCTGCAGGCCGACCAGCACTTTATATGGTTTGCACTCGTGGTGATGCTCGTGCTCTCGGTGATGCTCTACAGATTCATCAAGCGACTCGACTCCAACATCAGCAAACTCAGACTCTTCGCACAGCGTGCCGACCAAGGCGAAAGCCTCGACACGGAAGACCTCGTGGAATTTCCGGATGACGAACTCGGGGAAATATCAGAAAGCATCATAAAGATTTACATCCGACTACAAAAGACCAAGGAGGAACAGAACATCCTGAAGAGACAGCTCACGCAGAACATCGCCCACGAGCTGAAGACCCCCGTGGCAAGCATACAGGGCTACCTGGAAACCATCATCGAGAATCCCGACATCAAGGAGGAAACAAAGGCTCAGTTCCTCGAACGCTGCTACATACAGAGCAAGAGGTTAGGCAGCCTGCTGAATGACATATCAATACTCAACCGCCTGGACGACGGCAGCAAACTGATGGAATTTGAGCAAATCAACGTGTCGCAGACAATCAGGCAGATAGTGAGGGAAACCGCATTGGAGATGAAGGAGAAGAATATGAAATTCATTGACAACACCCCAGAGGACATCATCATCAGCGGTGCACAGAGCATGGTGTATAGCATATTCCGCAACCTGACCGACAATGCCATAGCCTACGCCGGCGAGGGCACAACGATAACCCTCGACGCAAGAAAGGCGGGCGAGGACAGATGGCTGTTCACCTTCAGCGACAACGGCGTGGGAGTGGACAGCAAGCACCTTCCGCGACTCTTCGAACGGTTCTACAGGGTGGATAAGGGACGCAGCCGCAAACTCGGCGGCACGGGACTCGGACTTGCCATCGTGAAGAACGCCGTACTGCTGCACGGAGGCACCATAAAGGCCGAAAACGCGAGAAATGGGGGACTGAAGTTTGAATTCTCACTCGCCAAATGAAAAAAAACAGTCAAATATTTGGCTATGTCGAATAAAAAGCGTACCTTTGTGGGCAATAATGCCTGAAGTATGTACAAAAGACTAATATCCATAACGTTGGCACTGCTGATAACAGTCATCGCCGGCGCAACAGACAACAACAGCGGACTGAAATATACAAAGGACCATCCACTTGTATATGAAGACCTATTGGACCTGCCCCCGTTCTCGTATGTGAACGACGAGGGCAAGCCCGACGGTTTCAACATAGCCCTCGTCAAGGAGATGATGAAACGACTGGGAGTGCCATACGTGATAAAGCTTAAGCACACGCCGCTGAATTTCCAGGACGTGAGCAACGGCACCGCCGCCCTGACCATCGGCATGAAGGCGTCCTACCACGACAAATACGGGGCATACAGCGCCAACACGCTCGTGCTCTTCACCCACAGCGTGGCAAGCTCAAAGAACGCCCCCGCCGAAATACGCACTTTGGACGACCTCAGGAGCCGCAAGGTGTATGTACACCGCAACAGCTTCAGCCACAACCAGATGATTGAGGCGGGAATGGAAGCCAACGCCATGCCTGCCGATGACATAAAGTCAATACTGATGCAGGTGCAGGAAAGGGACAGCGGGGTCATACTGTGGAACACATCGACACTGAAGGAACTTATAGAAAAGAACCACCTCACCAACATCAAGCTCACACCCGTGAACATGAAGTACGGCGAATACCACTTCATGTCGCGTGACTCGCTGCTCCTGACCAAACTCGACAGCATATACAACGAGATGGTGTCGAAGGACGAGGTGCTGCCACTGAGACGACAGTGGTTCTATCCCGAGATAAAGGACGAGAAACTGAACAACCTGCTGTTGTACCCCGGCATAGCCATCGGCATCTTCATACTCATACTCCTGGCATACAACATCTACTACAAGGTGAGGGAACGCCAGCTCAACGAAATCAACGACAGGCAGAGACGAAGGCTCGCACTGCTGCTGAAGGCAGGCAAGGTGGGACTGTGGACATACGACAACAAGAAAAAGACATTCACCATAATGAATCCCGACGGCAACACCAAGGAGGAGTTCAACAACAAGACCTTCTCACTGTTCTTCGACGCCGAGGACTTCACCAAAATATCCTATGCCATCGAGGACATCGAGGCGGGCATATACGAACAGACAAAGATAATGGTGAAAAGCTCGCTGAAAAACGGCAATGAGGGCGACTCAAACTCAATGGCATACTATGACCTGAACATATCTGTGCTGAGGAAAGAGGATGGCTTGCCCAAAATACTCATCGGCATCATGCACGACGTGACAGCGGAGAAAAAACGATTCATGGACACCAGGGACAACCTGCTGAAATACAAGACCATATTCTCGACGTCGATGGCAGACCTCGCATATTACGACGAGAACGGCATACTCACCGACATCAACCAAAACGCCTGCGACACCTTCGGCATCAAGGACCGCCAGTCGCTCATCAACTCCCACACGCACATCTCCGACATACCCGTGTTCATGGGGCTAAAGGGAGACGTGTGCCGCGAGATGTGGACATCCTCGATAACCGACATGGACAAGCTGCACCTGGAAAAGGACTCCACAAAATACTGGACCAGGACTGGCATGATATACTATGAGTTCACCATCATACCCATATACGACGCCAACGGCAAGCCGAAATGCTTCGTGTCGTGCGGCAAGGACGTGACCGAAATGGCAAAGAAGATGAACAAGGAGAGAATGAGGCAAAGGCGCATAGAAAACACGTCGGAACAGATAAAGAACTACACCAACAACATCAACTACGCACTGCAGGTGAGCGGTACAAGGCTCGCCAACTACTACACCGACACCCACGAGATGACCATAGCCCACGACATCGAGAAACCCATGCTCAGACTGTCAAGCCTGCGCTGCGTGTCGCTGCTCGACCATGAAAGCCGAGACAAGGTGGCGGCACTGTTCAACAACCTCGACAAGAAGAGGATAAAGAGATTCGACCTCAGGGTGGGCACCATATTCAAGGACAGCCGCAAGGACAACGCATACTATGAGTTCAACGGACTGCCCATCAGGAAAAACGGAAAGATAGACCACTACTTCTGCCTGTGCCGCAACGTGAGCCAACTGGTGGAGACGGAGAGACAGCTCGCCGAGGAAACACGACGCGCACAGGAGGCTGAGGAATTCCAGAACTCATTCCTCAAGAACATGAGCCACGAAATCAGAACACCGCTGAATACTGTGGTGGGATTCGCCGAACTGTTCCAAAGCGACCATGAACCGGCGGACGAACCCGTATTCATCGACCAGATAAAGCAGAACACCGACCACCTGCTCAAACTGGTGAACCACATACTGCTGCTGTCGAGACTCGACGCCAAGATGGTGGAGACAAAAACCAATATTGTGGATTTCCCCGACTTCTTCAGGGCAAAATGCCTTATGGGATGGACACAGGGTGTGAAAGACGGAGTGAATACAAAGATAGAGACCACCGACGAGCACCTGAGCGTGGAAATAGACGACAACCACGTGGGACAAATCATCGAGACCTTGTGCCGACTGGCAAGCCAGTTCACCGAGAAAGGACATATTGTCACAAGGTACATCTACCACTCAGGAATGATAACCATGTCGTTCAAGGACACGGGATGCGGCATGAACGAAGAGAGGAAGAGGGAAATCAAGGAGCGCAACCTCAACACCCCGAGCGGAGACTACGGTGTGGTCATACAGATCATCATCTGCCAGCAACTCGCCGCACTCATGGGAGGAAAGATGGAATTCGAAAGCATCGACAACAACGGAACAACCTTCTGGATCACCATCCCATGCAAGCTCATCGAAAACAAGGTTGGCAATGCGCCGGAGGAAAAACCGCAGGACATGCCGGCTGACACTGCCGCACTGCTGGCCAACAGTGCCGACCTGCTGGCTAACATCGACTCGCTGTCGGAAGAGGAAATCAACCAACTCCTCAACAGCAGCGACTTATTCAAATAACTTTTTAATATATAATTAGGTATATATGAAGACAAAACCACATATACAGAACACGTTGCGTACTGTCACTGCCATACTCATGTTCGTCATCTGTATGCAGGACGCAATGGCGGCAAGGGACAACGCGGCGAAATACTCCACCCAAGAGCCGCTGACCCTCGTATGCGAAACGGAGTTCTACCCATTTGAATACCGCGACGACAACGGCAACCCCGACGGATTCAACATCAGAGTGGCATCGAAGATTCTATCCAACCTGCACATCCCCTACCGCATCAACATGACATCCAGAACGGAAGCCAACAAGGCTTTCTACGGAAATACGGCCGACCTGATTGTCACTGCACCCACAGACCCAATCCCGGGCGTGTATTACACCAAGACAAAACTGGCCCGATACAAGGTGATGATTGCATACACCAAGGGGAACACACCGATAAGGAGCCTCAAGGATCTGAAACCCAATGACATCGTGATATTCAAGGAGGGCAACTACTGTGCGGAGATGGTGAGGTCGAGGAATCTTGTCAAACCCGAACAGATGATGTACCGCACCGTGAAACAGGGACTGCTCGGCATTGCCACCGGCGACTACCAATACATGGTGGGCGGCGAGGCGACCCTGAGAATGGTGATGAAGAAATACGACATCTCCAACGTGGAGTTGGCGGAAATCGACATACCCGAGGGAGCAGTGAGATTCTGCAGTCGCGACAAGGTGCTCATCAAACTGCTCGACGAGAAACTGGCGGAGATGGAGCGCAACGGACAATTACAGAGGACTTACCAACAGGCAATGACTATAAACAGCAACAACCAGAAATACTCTGTCCCATACATCCTCATAGGTGTGTTCGGAGTGTTGGCGATGATCATTATCATCGTACTGGTGAACAGGTATGTGACGCGCAAGATAAGAAAGGGAATGCAATCCACCATCGAGAACAACAACATAATGAAAAAGGCTCTCGAGATAATCAACATCAACGTGCTGAACACCGACCTGAAGAAAAGGTGGGTCACTAACCTCTACGGCAACATCATGCCTGAAAACGGCATAGAAGTGGAACATACTCTGGCAAGAATACACCCGGATGACCTGGAGGAGGTAAGGAGCCAATTCGCCAACCTTATCAAAAAGGAACAGGACAACACCGCATACTCCTACAGATACAACATCGGCACCAAGGAAGAGCCTAACTGGCGAATACAGTACGCCAACGCCATACCCGAATATGACAAGAAGGGCAACGTGATAAGCCAGATAACAACCGTCACCGACATCACCGACGAGACCAACCAGGCCGAGACCGACCGTGAGACATCGGAGATATACAAGCACATATTCGAAATGCCCATAGTGGGACTGGCCCTGTATGACAAACGGGGCAGGTTCATCGAGGCCAACCAGGTGATGAGGGATATCTTCAAGACCAACGGCAACGTCGGTTTTGAGGGCAGCTCTATATATGACTTCCCCGGATTCGCAAATATCGCGGACAGGGCGGGCAACGAGAACCTGTTCTTCTGCACATTCTCCGACGCCACCGACGACGGTATGCCCAACTATGTGGAAATCAGGATGAGACCCATCAAGGATGACAACGGCGAGGTCATATACCGAATGATCACCGCACGCGACAAGACGGACGAGAGGGAAATGTATCGCCAAAGCCGTCTCAACGACGAGAAGGTGAGACTGGTGAGCGAGCAGATGATGCAATACGAGAACGAACTGAGATACCTGCTCAAGGGTAGCCAGATGAGAGTGTGGAAATCCAACCTCAAGACCGAGACCATCAGGCTCTACCGCGACCTGCACACATTCGACGAGAAATACTCATTCGATGACTTTATCAACAACCTCGAAGAGGAATACAGGGAAAGAGGAAGAAAGCTCATCGACCCGAGATGCAACCACGGAAAGGCATATAACGACACCCTGCTCATAAATGACATACACAGGGGCAACAAGATATGGTATTCGGTGAACAGTATTCCGGAATACGACGACAAGGGCAACCTCACGGGATGCTTCGGACTGATTCACAACGTGAACGACCTGCAGGAGGCACAGATGAAGATGAGGAAGGAGAAGGAACGCGCCAACGACTCAAGCCGACTGAAGAGTACATTCCTCGCCAACATGAGTCACGAGATACGCACGCCGCTGAACGCCATAGTGGGATTCTGCGACCTACTGCACACCATCGAGTCGCCCGAAGAGAAAGAGGAACTGCTGAAGATAATCCACAACAACTGCAACAACCTGCGACAGATTATCAACGACATACTCGTGCTGTCGGAACTGGACTCCAGCGGACTGGTGCTTAAGCAGGAGAAGTGCGACTTCGCCGAGGAATTCAACCTCCTGGCAAAGTCTCTCGAACAACGAATGACGGAACCCGGTGTAGAATACATCATCGACAACCCCTACGACAAGTGTGTCACCTCTATAGACAAGGGACGCGTGGGACAGGTGATAACCAACTTCCTCACCAACGCCGTGAAATACACCCACCAGGGTCATATCAAGTTAGGTTACCGCCGGCAGGACAACGGTCTGTATATCTACTGCGAGGACACGGGTACGGGTATCCCGAAGGAGAAGTACGACAAGATCTTCGAGCGTTTCATCAAGCTCAACGACTACATCCAGGGTGCCGGCATCGGACTCAGTATATGCAAGGCCATAGCCAATAAATGCAACGGCAAAATCGGAGTGGAGTCAGAGGAAGGCAAAGGCTCGACGTTCTGGATGTGGATTCCGTGTGAAATTGAATAAAAGACTAAAAAAATGGAAGAAAGAAAACTTTGTGAAAACATTATACTGGCGGATGCCGACTATATAGACAAGGTGGCATTTGACCTGACAGTGAACTTTGAAAGAATGATTGGCAGACGCATACCTAAGGCCGACATGGCAAGGTGGGCGGACTGTATAGCCCTGGACGGAGGCATACGCCAAGGCGACAACAACATACAGGTGATTCTCATACACAACAAGAATACCTCAAAGATTGAGAACTTCGCGCCATCTGACTTGGCTATGGAACTCGACGGTAAGGCATTCAAGGACAATCTCGGGGAATTCCTCTTCTCGGCGATACCCGTGGAGGAAATGGTGGACAAGGAGCATCTCTTCTGCGACTCGCTCATGAACGTATGCTCGCAACCGGAGGTGAAACGCGTGATGGTGATTCCCAACGCCGAGACTTACTACGACGGTGTGCGTCGCGCCCTGAAGGATGCCGACGACGAGAAACGCATCACCGTGTTCGCCATGCAGCCCATGCCAGGTGGCAATTTCCGACAGGAAATCCTCGGCTACTCGCTAATGAATGCTTTAGGCATAAGAAGCGAGGAACTGGAAGGAAGGAATTAGGAATTAGGAATTAAGAATTAAAAATTAAAATATTAAAGAATGGGAAGAATACTTATGATTGGAGCCGGTGGCGTTGCCACCGTAGCGGCATTCAAGATTGCACAGAATGCCGATGTGTTTACTGAGTTTATGATTGCAAGCCGCAGAAAGGAAAAATGCGACCAGATTGTTGACGCCATACACAAGGCGGGACACACAATGGACATCAAGACCGCACAGGTGGATGCTGATGACGTGGAGCAGCTCAAGGCCCTGTTCAACGACTTCAAGCCCGAACTGGTGGTGAATCTCGCACTGCCCTATCAGGACCTGACAATCATGGACGCTTGCCTGGCTTGCGGATGCAACTATCTCGACACTGCCAACTATGAGCCAAAGGACGAGGCTCACTTCGAGTACTCATGGCAGTGGGCTTATCGCGAGCGTTTCGAGAAGGCAGGTCTCTGCGCCATCCTCGGATGCGGCTTTGACCCCGGTGTTACCAGTATCTTCACTGCCTATGCAGCAAAGCACCACTTCGACGAGATTCAGTATCTCGACATCGTCGATTGCAATGCCGGTAACCACCACAAGGCTTTCGCCACTAACTTCAATCCCGAAATCAACATCCGCGAGATTACACAGAAGGGACTGTACTGGCAGGACGGCAAATGGGTGGAGACAGAACCGTTGGAATTCCACCAGCCCCTCACCTACCCCAACATCGGTCCGCGCGAGAGCTATCTGCTCCACCACGAGGAGATAGAGAGCCTGGTCATCAACTATCCCACCATCAAGCGCGCACGCTTCTGGATGACCTTCGGACAGCAGTATCTCACATACCTCGACTGCATCCAGAACCTCGGTATGTCACGTATCGACGAGATTACCTACGAGGCTCCTCTTGCCGACAATCCGTCGGAGAAGGTGAAGGTTAAGATTGTCCCCTTGCAGTTCCTGAAGGCAGTGCTGCCCAATCCCCAGGACCTCGGCGAGAACTACGATGGCGAGACAAGTATCGGTTGCCGCATCCGCGGTCTGAAGGACGGCAAGGAGCACACCTATTATATATATAACAACTGCAAGCATCAGGACGCTTACAAGGAAACCGGCATGCAGGGTGTGAGCTACACCACCGGTGTGCCCGCAATGATAGGTGCGATGATGTTCTTCAAGGGTCTGTGGAACACCCCCGGTGTTCACAACGTTGAGGAGTTTGATCCCGACCCATTCATGGAGCAGCTCAACAAGCAGGGCCTGCCCTGGCACGAGATTCACGACGAAGACATAGAACTTTAAGTTTACTCGACTTTCGGAAGTAAGGTAGATTGTTGGTAGTTAAGGAGTTAAGGAGTTAAGGAGTTAAGCCAAATGTACATGCGATAAAGAGTCTTTGCGCTTAAATCCAATGCTCAATACTAATGGCTTAACTCCTTAACTCCCAAAACATTGAGTACATCAGAAACTTGAATAAATTATAAAAAAAGATTATCACAGATTTCTCTGCAAGCGCAGCCCAAATCTGTGATAATCCAATAAAAATACTTATCTGTGATAATCTGTGGATAAAAATACTTATCTGTGGATTTATTCTTTTATCGCCTCCATGATTTTGGCCTCGAGTTCCTCAGCCAATTCAGGATTGTCCTTAATCATCTGCTTTGTGGCGTCGCGGCCTTGTGCCAGACGGGTGTCGTTGTATGAGAACCAACTGCCGCTCTTCTGGATTATGCCAAGTTCAACTCCCATGTCAACAATCTCGCCCACACGGGATATACCCTCGCCGAAGGAAATCTCAAACTCAGCCTTGCGGAAGGGAGGAGCCACCTTGTTCTTCACAATCTTCACCCTCACCTGGTTGCCCACCACGTTGTCTCCATCCTTGATGCTCGTCACACGGCGGATGTCGAGACGCACACTGGCATAGAACTTCAGGGCATTACCACCCGTGGTGGTCTCGGGATTGCCGAACATCACACCGATCTTCTCGCGCAACTGGTTGATGAAGATACATGTGGTGTTGGTCTTGCTGATAGTGCTGGTGAGCTTTCTCAGAGCCTGGCTCATCAGTCGGGCCTGAAGCCCCACAACATTGTCACCCATATCACCCTCAATCTCCTTCTTCGGGGTAAGAGCGGCCACAGAATCGACAACAACGATATCCACTGCCGAAGAACGTATCAGCTGGTCAGCAATCTCAAGCGCCTGCTCTCCATTGTCAGGTTGGGCAATCAGCAGGTTGTCAATATCCACACCGAGATTTGCGGCATAGAAACGGTCGAAGGCATGCTCCGCGTCAATAAAGGCAGCAATACCACCCGCCTTCTGGGCCTCGGCAATGGCGTGGATAGCCAATGTGGTCTTACCGGAAGACTCCGGACCGAAAATCTCGATGATACGTCCCTTGGGATAACCACCCACACCGAGAGCGGCATTAAGTGCAATACTGCCTGTAGGTATCACCTCTACCTTCTCGATTTTTTCGTCGCCCATTTTCATTATTGCTCCCTTGCCGAAATCTTTCTCAATCTTCGACATAGCCGCCTGAAGCGCCTTCAGCTTCTCTGACTTCTCGTCAAATATGTCATCTGTCTTTTTTGCCATACTTTTATTTAATTACAAATTACAATTTATTAATTCTTCATTCTTCACTCTTCATTCTTCATTCTTCACTCTTCATTTACATAACCTTCCCGTTCTTGTCAAACTTCACCACAACACCTTCGCGTGCATAGATCCAGTCTTCACGTCCGTTGCGGTCCTTAACGGTGCGGGTAGGACTACCCTTAGCCATCTTGACACACTCCTTGGTCATACCCTTTATGGCCTTGCCTTGCTGCATGGCAGTGACATGCGAAGCCGGATACTTGGAGAAATCCACAGAACCCTTCTGGAAGAGATAATTGAAATAATCCTCACGGTGTCCGTCGATGTCGCCCGCCACATTGTCGTCATGCTCGAAAGCCACGTCCTTATAGAACACCTCACCGGTCTTCAGGCTCTTCAGCGTGAGTTTCATATACTTAGTGCCATTCATACCCTTGACGGCATTGATGATGAATGATGAGAGGCGCATTACCGTGACCTTCTCACCCTTCTCGTTGGTCATCTGGGTGCGATATCGGGTATAATAATTCTTACCTATATACGAGGCATATTGCTTTGCCGAAGTCTCGTTGGCGTCAGCCAGTTCAAACGAACCGTAGAAGGTGAACTTGGTGTTGTCCATAATGAACTCGTCGTCGCGCAGGCCGCAGTTGGTCTTGCTCATCGCCACATTCTGGTAGAACTCCCTGCCGTTCTTGTCAGCCACGATAATCTTGACAGGGAATTTTCTGCTGCCCACTCCGACAGCCACGACCTTCACTTCCTCGTTCAATGGCACCTTCACCTCCCTGTAGCCTTCGCCCATGTCGTCGGTGTCCTCACGGAAGAGTGTCGTCTTGGTGTAAAGAGTCTTGCCCATCAGCAATGTGCGCGCAATATCCACGTCACCAAGATAGGCAAGAGTCGGCACGCCCATCTTGTTATAGCAGTAATCCTCGAACGAACCGTTAGGCACACGATAATAGTAAGCCTTGCCGTCGTCCTGACAGACAAAATTGATATATGCAATTCCCTCGGCAGTCTCCGTGTGGTTCTTGTATATCATAATTTTGTGCTGCAACTTCCCGCTGCTCACTTCCTTGTTATTCGACGCATCAGTGAAGGTGTTGACAATAAGGTCATACTTCTCAGGCATAACCATAAACTTCATACCTTCCTTCCAGTTGCACAAGCTCTGGAATTTGAAGTTGTCCCTAACAAAGTCTGGGGCTGACTCTTCTTCCTCAGCCTCCCCTGCAGTGGCGCCGTTGTCTTCATTCTGCTTCACCACTGTCTTTTTTACATTCTTGGTCTTTACGAAATAAGACTCCTGTGCCATTCCTGACATACCCATCAAACAAGATAGGGCAATAAGTGCTAGTTTTTTAATTTCCATACTCTTATATTTATAAAGAGGTTATTATACTATTAATAGTTTCACGTTGCGAAATTAGACAAAAAATTGCAAACCACAAAGTTTTTTGCCAAAAAAATGATGTTTTTCTGCCAAATTGTCAGTATTTTGTATTTTGGCACACGCTTTGCAAACCATAAGTGTGACAACGGGGCGGTAAAAAGCCTCATATAAACATTGAATAATAACAAAATAAAAAATAGAAAAATTATGGGAAAGATTATTGGAATCGACTTAGGAACAACTAATTCATGTGTTGCCGTTTTCGAGGGCAACGAACCAGTTGTAATCGCCAACAGTGAAGGCAAGCGTACAACACCTTCAGTGGTTGGTTTTGTGGAAGGCGGCGAGCGCAAGATTGGTGACCCCGCAAAGCGTCAGGCTATCACCAACCCCAAGAACACCGTCTATAGTATCAAGCGCTTCATGGGCGAGAACTGGGCGCAGGTGGAGAAGGAAGTTAACCGCGTGCCCTTCACGGTGGTCAACGAGGGTGGATATCCACGTGTTGACATCGACGGACGCAAATACACTCCGCAGGAAATCTCTGCCATGGTGCTCCAGAAGATGAAGAAGACCGCAGAGGACTATCTCGGACAGGAAGTGACCGACGCTGTCATCACCGTACCAGCATACTTCTCTGACTCTCAGCGCCAGGCAACCAAGGAAGCCGGACAGATTGCCGGACTGAACGTGCGCCGTATCGTCAACGAGCCTACTGCCGCAGCCCTGGCTTACGGTGTTGACAAGGCCAACAAGGACATGAAGATTGCCGTGTTCGACCTCGGTGGCGGTACATTCGATATCTCTATCCTCGAGTTCGGTGGCGGTGTGTTTGAGGTGCTCTCCACCAATGGTGACACTCACCTCGGCGGTGACGACTTCGACCAGGTAATCATAGACTGGCTCGTACAGGAGTTCAAGAACGACGAGGGTGCCGACCTCACTCAGGACCCGATGGCAATGCAGCGTCTTAAGGAGGCTGCCGAGAAGGCAAAGATTGAGTTGTCAAGCTCTACTGCCACAGAAATCAACTTGCCTTACATCATGCCCGTAGGCGGTGTGCCAAAGCACTTGGTGAAGAACCTCACCCGCGCAAAGTTCGAGCAGCTCGCCCACTCTCTTATCCAGGCTTGTCTCGTGCCTTGCCAGAACGCCATGCGTGATGCCAAGCTCAACACAGCTGATATTGACGAGGTTATCCTCGTGGGTGGTTCAAGCCGTATTCCCGCAGTTCAGACTCTCGTGAAGAACTACTTCGGCAAGGAGCCTTCAAAGGGTGTTAACCCCGACGAGGTGGTGGCAGTGGGTGCCTGCATCCAGGGTGCCATCCTCAACAAGGAGGGCGGCGTAGGCGACATCGTGCTTCTAGACGTTACTCCCCTTACTCTCGGTATCGAGACCATGGGTGGCGTGATGACCAAGCTCATCGAGGCCAACACCACTATCCCCTGCAAGAAGAGCGAGGTGTTCTCAACAGCAGCCGACAACCAGACTGAGGTGACCATCCACGTGCTCCAGGGCGAGCGTCCGATGGCAGCACAGAACAAGTCTATCGGTCAGTTCAACCTTACAGGTATCGCTCCCGCACGCCGTGGTGTTCCTCAGATTGAGGTGACATTCGACATCGATGCCAACGGTATCCTCAAGGTGTCAGCCAAGGACAAGGCCACCGGCAAGGAGCAGGCCATCCGCATCGAGGCATCATCAGGACTCAGCAAGGAGGAAATCGACCGCATGAAGGCCGAGGCAGAGCAGAACGCCGCAGCCGACAAGGCTGAGCGCGAGCGCATCGACAAGCTCAACCAGGCTGACTCGCTCATCTTCACCACCGAGAACTTCCTCAAGGACAATGGTGACAAGATTCCTGCCGACCAGAAGCAGCCTATCGAGAATGCCCTGCAGCAGCTCAAGGACGCCCACAAGGCCCAGGACATCGCTGCCGTTGACAGTGCAATGTCAAACCTCAACAACGTGATGCAGGCAGCCTCTGCCCAGATGTATCAGCAGGGTGGCGCACAGGCAGGTCCCCAGCCAGGTGCCGACCAGGGCTTCAACGGTGGAGCACAAGGCGGACAGCAGGGAGGACAGCAGTCTTCAGACAACGTGCAGGACGCTGACTTCGAGGAGGTGAAATAAGCACATAGAGAAATAAGAATACAATATCAAATGGAAA
>SAMEA3663208__coassemble_39_pt1 | contig 122883 bp, 104 predicted proteins | sample SAMEA3663208__metabat2_low_PE_010 | metagenome-assembled genome bin SAMEA3663208 (sample SAMEA3663208) | pig gut metagenome | biome: pig gut; feature: pig-associated habitat; material: faeces | place: China | collected 2013
CCTGAAAGGGCAAAAGCACATAGCCCAGGGCAGAGCGAAGCGACACCCTGGGTTTGTATGCATAGGAAGTAGTACGCCCTGAAAGGGCAAAAGCATTATAGCAGCGGTGAATAACGCTTTTGCCCTTTCAGGGCGATTAATAGCAATCACATTCCCCAGGGCATTGCCCTGGGCTAAGTGCTTTTGGGCTTTCAGCCCGAACTCCCAACCTCTCAGCCCGAACTCCCAACCTCTCAGCCCGAACTCCCAACCTCTCAGCCGAACTCCCAACCTTTCAGCCCGAACTCCCAACCTCTCAGGCCGATTTCAAATCAACACCCTCCCGTCACTCTGAACACAATGCGGAAGGAACCCTCGTTATAACTCGTGCTCGTGATGCGGAAGGAACCTATCTCCCCCGTGGATTCCACATGCTGGCCTATACACGGACACACGTCATAGTCGCCGATTCTCACGAGTCGCAAGGTCTCGCTTGCGTCATCCGGCAACTTGTCGAGCTTGACTCCCTCGGGGATATTGTCCCGGGTGACGAACTCGTAAGTCACGGGCAGGTCGGCAGAAATCAGTTCATTGATTTTCCGCTCTATATCCGCAATCTGTTCCGCTGTCGGACATTCGGGCAAGTCAAAATTTATCTTGCTCTTCTTTCTCTCGATATGCGCATTTTTCGACCTCCCACATCCGAACATCCTCACCATAGTCTGGTTGAGCAGATGTTCGGCCGTGTGCGAAGGCCGATGCTCACTCTTGTTATGCTCATTCAATACTGGTTGTTCCATAATTTACTATATTTCAGTTTTTCTGCGATTTTGGAGGTGAAGGGGGGTATCTCTCTATTCGGATGCAAAATTATACAATTTTCTTTTTATATCCATCGTTTTTTCTGAAATAATGTATTTTTTTTAAAGATTATGCGAAATTTTGCTTGTATATTAAAAAAAAAGAGTACTTTTGCACAGTTAATCTAAATATAAAACACAAAGAAAGAAAAAGAATGGATACATTCAAGAGATACATAATAACCGCACTGATATTGCTGCTCAACACGGTGATGGCTAATGGCGACAACCGGACGGAATGTGACCGCTACCGCAATGAAATAGCCACCATTGACTCAGCCAGCGTGCAGAGCTACATAGCGCAGGTGAACAAGCAACGTGCCGCCAACCAGGTGGCGCAACAGACACTGCGCAACAACCACCAGCGAAACATCCTCATGACCAGCATCGTGGCGGGCGGACTGCTCGTGACGGCACTGCTCGCCATGGGACTCATTATGCTCCGGAGATACAACCGACGGCTGAGAGAGTCGGAGGAACGGCTCAACGACGCGCGACGGATGGTGGAAAACTCGGTGAGGCTGAAAAACCTCTTTCTCTCGAACATGAGCCACGAGATACGCACTCCGCTCAACGCCCTCGCGGGATTCTCAACCATACTTGCCGACGAGAGCCTTGACGACGAGAGCCGCAAGCAGTTTGAATGTATCATACAGCAAAACTCCGACCTGCTCATGAAGCTCATCAACGACGTGGTGGATTTCTCCAACCAACAGAACGGCGAGATGCAGTTCCGCATGCAGAGGCACGATGCCGTGGAGATATGCCGCAATGTGGTGAAGACAGTGGATAAGGTGAAACAGACCAAAGCCACAATCTCATTCACCTCCGACCTCGACTCGCTCCCCATCACCACCGACGAGGCCCGCCTGCAGCAGCTGCTCATCAACCTGCTGGTGAACGCCAACAAATTCACCAAGGAAGGCTCAATCACCCTCTCGCTCACCACAAAGGACAACATGGCCCACTTTGCCGTCACCGACACGGGATGCGGCATAGCCCCCGACAAGCGCGAGCAGGTGTTCAACCGGTTCGAGAAAATCAACGAAAACGCACAAGGCACAGGACTCGGACTCTCGATATGCCGATACATCATCGAGCGTCTCGGGGGCAAGATATGGGTTGACCCCGATTACGACAAGGGCGCGCGATTCTGCTTCACCCACCGCCTCGTCTCCATCGCCCTCCTGCTGCTCGCCACATTCGGCTCATACGCCAAGACCGCCGAGGAAATCAAGGTTGACAGCATGCGCAAGGAAGCAAGAAGCATGCCCCACGGCGAGCAGAGGCTGCAGAAGCTGTCGGAACTCGTCACCGTGTCGCAACTCATGCCCGACGGCATCAAGGACGCTTATCTCATGCTCGAAGAGGCGGAATATCTCAAAAACGACACCTCGCAAGCCAATGCCCTGGCATATATCGTCAACCACCACTACATGTACGACGAAACCGTGGATAGCGTTGTCTATTGGGCAAACCACGGCCTGGAGGTGGCACGCAAATGCAATAGCTGGAGGATGTATTTCGAGATGCAATACACGCTCATCAACTCATACATCTTCAACGGCCGGTATGAATATGCCCTCGACGAGTCGATGAAAATGCTCGAAGAAGCCACAAGGCAGAAAAACTACTCGGGCATAACCAAGGCATACGTGGCTCAGGCTCAGATATATATCGGCACATACCGATGGCACGAGGCCGACGAGGTGATACGCAAGGCTCATAAGACAATGTACAAGGAGGACGACCTGCAGATACAGTTCACAGTGCTGATGCACCTGCTCGACTACAGTATCTCGGTGCAGAAGTTCGAACGCATGGGCAAGGCTCTCGACGAGATTGAAGTCATCATGGACAAGATGCTGAGGATGGCCCCGGGAATGGACATCACGCTCAACGACCACCGCCTCTTCATGGAATACTGCCACATCCTCTACTGGTCATACAGGCACGACTTCAAGAAGGCTGCCGCCCACGAGGCCAAGGGCAGGCTATTCTATGACCGCCTGGCCTATCCCCCCTACAAGCCGCTATATCTCTACGCCCTCTGCTTCAACCGCATAGAGCGCGGGATGCTCGACGAGGCAATGCAAATCAACCTGAAGGCCATGAAACAAAGCGAGGAAATCAACGTAAGGACAGCCAACAAGATGTTCTGCCTCACGATGCAGGCCGACATCCTCTACAAGCAGCAACGCTACGGAGAGGCCCTCGCCATATACAAGCGGCTCAGTCACACCACCGACTCCATCAGCTCAGCCATGTCGAAGGCGCAGATTGACGAGCTTCAGAAAATCAGCCATATCAGCAACCTGAAAGCCGAGGAGGAAAAGCTGAAGGCACAGAGTGCCACGGTCGTAATGGTGCTCTTAGGCATAGTGATGACAGTGCTCACAGGAATTATGATGAGACTCGCACTGACCCACCGCCGACTGAAACGCACTGAGAGCGAGACCGCAAAGGCTCTCGAGGAGTCGAAGGAGAACAACCGTCAGAAGGAGCGGTTCTTCAACACCATGAGTCATGCCATACGCACTCCGCTGCAGGAGGTGATGGACATGTCGAAGAGGATGGTGGAGGACACGACGCTCACGGTGGAACAACGCTCCCGGATGGCGGACAACATCCGCAGCCACACCGACCGCCTGATGTATCTCGTGACAGGCGTTCTCGACCTCTCGCGCCTTGAGTCGGGCATGACCAAATGGCAGATTTCCTCGCATGATTTCATTGCCGTATGCCGTGATGCCATGGCCAAGGCTTCGGCGAAATGGCCCGCAGCCCGATACGAGCTCGACACCGACGTTGAGGAATTCCCCTGCGACATCGACGCCCCACGCCTGCAGCAAGTGATAGAGAGCCAGCTGACGGGCACCATCGACCTCCTCGATTTCGATGGAGACGTGCATATCGTCATCCGAAGCCAAGGCAGCTCCTTGCATTTCAGCATAGAGGGCAGTCCCCTCGTCGCCCAACCGCAGAACGAGACCACCCAACTGCGTCAGGACATCAACCGCCTGACGTTGGCATATTTCCCGTTCATCGAGGGATAAAAAAACACCCGTCCCTGGATATTCAGGACGGGTGTCGTGGAGATTCATCAAAACCAACGGTCAAATCTGCGTGATAGCACCTCCGGCAGCACCGGTGATTACCAACTCGATGATGCGCAGGATGTAGAGCGCCACTTGTTTCCAATTAACTTTCATACTCGATGTTTTTAGGTAAATAAACATAATTAACTTCATAGGGCTACTTTTGTCAAGAACGTGAATTACCGATAATTATCCGCAAATTCAAGTAAAATATTTTTATGGAAATTCACGGGGAAATCACGGGAAAATCACGATAATTCACGGGAAATTCACGATAATTCACGGCAATTCACGTTCAAGAGAGAGAGAGGGATAAGACTACTGGCTGAGGTCTCCGTCGTCGATGACTTCGTCGCCACCCTCGTCGCTGCCGCCGCCGCTGCTGCCTCCGTCATCCTCACCGCCGATTACGGGAGGGAGGTCATCGCCACCGCCGGTGTTGTCAGAACCGCCGCCGGTGTTGTCAGAGCCACCGCCGGAGTTTCCGCTGCCGCCGCCGGTGTTGTCAGAACCGCCGCCGGTGTTGTCAGAGCCGCCGCCTCCATTGTCATTGGGGTCCTCCGGCTCCTCCTCCACGTTGCCCTCGTCGCTTGAGGTCACTCGCTTCACCACCTCGCCGTTGCGGTCATAGCAGGTGATGTTGATAGAGGTGCGCGCCAGTTCGTCCTTGATGTCGGTGTTGGGGGTGAAGATCACCCGTCGGGTGGTGATGAGGCTCGACGCCACCTTGTTGACATCCGTCACCGACGTGGCTCTCAGTCCGAATCTCATCGTTCCCAGTCCGGGTATAGCCACCGTGTGTCCCTCGGTTGCCCATGCCTTGACCACCTCTCCGATAGCGTCCCATGCTGCATTGATGGAGCCTTTGGAGATACCGCTGCGCAGTGCAGCCTCGTTAATCACTTTGCTCTGCGAGAGCTTGCTGTAGAGTTCGGCCTGCATTACGTAGGCCCACTTCTCCTTTGATTTGTCGAACGACACGTTGCGCTCGACCGCCTTCACTTTGATACTCATAAATAATAAGGTATTAAAGGGTTAAACAATAAGATTTCATGTATCGCATTTTTCTGTGTGCAAAGGTACGACTTTTTTTTCAATCCGCAATGGGTTGTTCAACCTCCCGCTCATCTTCTGTTCCGAATTGCGCGAATGTTAGTATTTTGCGTTTTTATGTTTTCAAAAAAATCGCCGAATTAACGTTAACAAGTTAACACCTGCCGCCACGTGCCTTTGGAGAGCAAGGAATATCAATCCGGGATGGTGCCATTTTTTCCTCGGGAGGAAAATAATTTTTCTCCCCGAGGAAACGTATGCGAAGCCCTGTGGAGCCATATGGCCTCTAGGGGGAAGGCTCATAGGGAAGTGTTAACTTGTTAACGCGAAACTCGCATTGAAATGCGATTTTTACTTTTAGAGGAAATATTAATATTATATTATATATTTCTCCAAGAGGCAGCGAAGCGGATTTTTTTGGGAGTTTCGCGTTAACAGTTAACACCTGCGGCGGGCGGTTTTTCATCTTGGGGGCTTTCACGTGGGGATGGAGGTGGCGTTGAACGCCACCTATTTACAAACGGGAGCGAGCCTGAGGGCGAGGGCGAGGCTGAGGGCGGGCCTGGGAGCGGGAGCGGGCTATTTGCCCGCTATCATTCTCAGCATCTCATTGCCGGCTATCATGCGCCAGCGGGTGCTGGCGTGGGGGATGGGATGGTAGTGGAGGCCTTTTGCCTCGGCTTTTTGGCGGAGGGTGGCCTCGGTGCGGGCAATCAGCTCAGGGGCGAGGTAGTTGTCGGGATGGGGAGACAGCAGGAACAGCCGCCCCTCGCCGCAGGCTTGGTGATAGACCATACCCGGATGGAAATAGCGGGCCGCCTCGGTGCCTTCAGGCGGAAATCCCCTAAGCATCATCACCACTAAGGGGAATCCGGCTTCGCGGATGGCTCTCGCCACTTCTTTCTCGCCCGCATTGATGGCGGCAGTGTAGGTGATGCACCCTCGCCGGGCTTTCCATAGTGCATGTTGCACCTCAGCGGCTATCTGTTCTGGAGTGAGCGACCTGGACAGGGCGATGACCGATGTGTCGGGATAATCGAGCAACCGCTCCTTTCCCATGGTGTCGAAGCGCAGTCCGGCTATGCTCCTGCTCCGGCGGATGGTATAGAGGTCGGGATGCAGCTTGCGCATCCATGCATTGTCGGGATTGGCATGCACATAGTCAATCATGCTTCTCAGCTGCCCCTTGCGGGAGAGTGTTCTGATATAAGGTATTTCGAGCAGATGCCCGTCTTCCCGCTTCAGTATGCCCATCTCGACGGCAATCTTCCTCACTCCGATGCGGAAGCCCTGTGCAATCTGTCGTATGCTCACGCCCAACTCATCCTTCACCCACACCACTACATGCAGATGGTCAGGCATGAGCTGCTTGCCGCATATCTGCAGCCGCTTGTCCACATTGCCCGAAGGAGGGCGGAGATGGTCTTCATAGCGCGTCTCCAGCTGCATGAGATGTTGTGTCACTCGGAATCCCAACTCACTCAGCGCAGTAGTGGCGAGCCGGTTGGTGAACCGCCCCGACTGAGCCGGAGATGTATTCAGCGGGAGAGTGTCAGCATGAAAGCGGGAATAGGCCCTGGAGCGCTCAATGGGCAACAGTTGGCCGAGCAGTGCGCGCCTGCCCGACACGACAAAGGTGAGGTGATATATTCCCTCGCCCTTGAAAATCTGTCCGTTATCTTTCCATGTGAATGCCATTGGCGTGTGGTTTAATTGATAATACGTATGGATATTGGATGCAAAATTACGATTTTTCCGGCATATATGCAAATTTTTAAGATGCATTAATAGCATTTATTCTCAAAATGCCACAATCAGAGCGACAGTCAGGGTCAGATACCCTATTTTTCCCCGTATTTCCCCATTAAAAAATATAATTCAATGGTAAATTGAGATATTTATATTACATTTGCATCGAATTTACTAACCCGAACAGGGTGCCACGATGGCAGTCATGACATCAAAACAAGCCACTGTGGTCAAGCTCCGGAGTTTCTCTGTTCATAACTCACGAAAAAGTTATGAATAACAAGAAACAACAACTGCGTGAAGTCAGCATTGAAGACTTCGACGTCGCCCTCTTGCGTCGTGCAGCACGCGAGGGAAGGCTCTTCATCGCTCCTGAAGGCTCAACCCCGGAGAAGCAGACAACTGAAAACCGTAAGCAGCTCGTGACCTGCATCCTGGACTATGTGCAGCCCATTGCCTCCTATTCGTCATGTCCTCGTGTGGGCGACATCTGGGATGCCGTTCTCAACGACGACAGGCTCGCTCCTCTCTTCTTCTTCTCGCGATACAGAGATTCACGAGGAAAGGTCAACTGGTATCGCGTCACTGCTCTCGTGTGCTTCATGCGCGAGAACGGGATATATAATCAGGATATACCAGCCCAACAACTACATTGCATCCTCGAAGGCACAGAGCGTCGCACCAACCGCTATACTGGTATGAGCCGCTATCTCTTCGAACGCGCTCAGATAAGGATTTTGCGCGAGATTCTGAATAAATTCAAGCTGTAAACGGAGAACCTCCGTTTACATCATCCAACTGTCGTACTTTTGCACCAGATTCTTAAAACAAGTGTCTGCCGCGGGACATCACCGGTCACTGTCCCGCACACAAGAAAACATTTATTTACATTTTTAAAATTCATACGATTATGGAAAAGTTTATTTCAATGATGACAACAGACGTCAGGGCTTCCGAGGACAAGACAAACGTCAGTGCAGGCGAGAACAAGACAGACGTCAGTGCAGGGGAGAAGACATCAGACTTCGTCTATCCCCCGTCAATCCAGGGCGACCTGTTCAACTATCTCAAGCCGGGGCAGCAGGAGATTCTCAAGCCCATCCTGCGCATCGTCAAGCGACCATATCAGGTGGAACTCTGCATCTCGCTGCTCGACTACCTTGAGGGCTTCGGCATCCAACCAATGAGCAACCCGCTGCTCGACCTCATGCAGAAATCCATCATCAAGTCATGCGACCTGCATCCGCTTCGTGCGTCTCTCAACAACTAATTATTAGAACTCAAAGACACAAAGAAACGAATATTTTATTCAGATACAAAGACAACAAGCGACTTGAAAGTCGCCACAAAGGCTTGCAGCGGGAAAACTTTGTGGACTTTGTAAGCAGCTTTGCTGCTCATTGTATCTTCCTTCAGCGAAAAAACACTTTGTATCTTCGTGTCTTTGTGTTTAAAATTATACCAGCTGAATAATTACGTCGTATTTAAAACATCATTTTATTATGCATAAGAAGACATATTCAAACACAACGCTCATCTGCGCATTGCAGAAGAACGAAGCGCTCCAAGAGAGCGAGTGCCTCACAGGCATCATCAGTCGCACCACCGGGGGTTTCCGCTTCGAGGAGGCCATCCGCAAGGGTCGCGCACCACGCAACCCGAAGCTCTACGACGGCAAGTACATCTCGATGGTTCGCAAGCAGAACGGCCGCTACCAGTGCCATCTGAAGTACATGTCCAAGGGGTTCGACAAGAACACCTTTGCCGAGGGAGTTTATCATGACATCATCAACGCACTGAAAATCATTGATTAGGCATGACAGAGAAACTCATTGTTCAGACGCTCAATGCGGCCGACCTGCCCCCCGCCGTAAGAGCCTACTGGGATTCGGCTCCGGCACCGTTCAAGGTGCCGGCCATCCTGACCGCCATCGACTGCTATTGCGCTCTCGCCACTCGCCTGCGCTTCCGCTACACCTACGACATCGACCTCCACGCCCTCCTGCTGCAGGTGCTCGTGGTGGCAGAGGCAGCCAGCGGAAAATCGTTCACCCGACCAATCGTCAAGACGCTCATGCAGCCTCTCAAACTGCGCGACCAGGAGATGAAACGCATCGAACAGGCCTATCAAGACCTGAAGAAGACCTCGTCGAAGAACAAGCATTTGCCCGAGGAGCCAGTCACCGACGTGCGCTGCCTGCAGACCATCACCAAGGCGAAGCTCGTGAAGCGTGCCGACATGTTCATCCGCAAATACGGCGAGCCGCTCGCCTTCTGGTTCTACAACGAGGAACTTGCCACGATGACCGAATCGAACAAGCGCGCCTTTGCCGACCTGCGCACGATGGACCGTCTGGCCTATGACTTAGGTGCTGAATTCGGCTCGGACACGCTATCCGACTCCAGCTACAATGCCGATGTCGATGTGATATACTGCTCGCTTTTCTGCGCCACCGAGAACGCACTCAAGGAGTATATGGACAAGCGTTCGATAGAGGGAGGCAACTGCACGCGCAAGGTGCTCACCGACCTGGGCGACCTCATGGGCGAGGATGCTCCACAGTTCCGCCCGCTCACCGATGAGGAGCAGGCAGAGGTGAGCCGCACGGTGAAGCATCTGATGGACCTGACCTACTCGCCCGACGGACAGCTTCAGCCCATACATGTGGTGCCCATGGAGTGGCTTGATTATCACGTGCGCCGCTGGTGCTCAGAGCAACGCCAGCTTGTGCTGAAGACCGGTTCGCGCGCCCGCAACTGCTTCTACAAGCGTGCCTCGGTGTCGGCTGCCCGAATGGCGTGCCTGCTCTATCATCTGTGGGGCGAGGATGCCTCCCGACAGAAGTATGTGGCGCGATTCTATCGCTACATGTCCACCTACATCGTGGATGGTCTCCTCAGCCGCTGGGGACGCCAGTATGAGCAAATGCACAAGAGCGACGAGGGCGAAGATGTGGTCAAGGTTAGCCTCTACGACCAGTTGCCCGACTCATTCAGCCGCGACCAACTGCGCGAGCTGATTGTCAAGCTCGACCTCTCGACGCCCGCCCGCGTCTTCATATCGAAGTGGAAACGTGCCAAACTCATTTATGAATCCAAGGAAAACAAGGATGTTTATGTCAAGAATTATTAAGGTTATAATTTATAATTGAGTAATTTATGGACAAATTCGATATTCAAAAGCTTCGCGACCTCCCTATCGAGGGGGTCGCAGAGCGACTCGGACTTCAGGTCGGAAAGCACAAGAGCCTCTGTCCGTTTCATGATGACTCTCATCCCTCGCTCACGTTCAACGTGGCGAAAAACACCTACAAGTGCTATGTATGCGGTGCCCACGGCGGAGTGATTGACCTTGTGATGCGCCATCTGAACAAGACGTTCGTAGAGGCTTGCCAATGGTTGGCCAACGAGAACAACATCATCCTCTCAGAATGGCAGCCGGCTCAGAAACAGCAGAGCCAGAAACCTCGTGCCTTCGACCCCGGGAAGTATCTCCGGTTCTTCGAGCATCCCTTCCTCAGCGAAGCCGCACGGGCGTTTCTCTTCGGCGAGCGCAAGCTCAATGAGAAGGTGATAGGCTGGTGCCGCCTCAACTCCTTCACCGACAAGCGAGGCATGCCCTGGCTACAGATTCCCTACTACGACATCGACGGCAAGCTCATCGGTGTGCAGAGCCGCAATCTCACTGCCCAAGGCCCTCGATTCAAGTTTCCCTACGGGCACACGTGCCACATATACAACCTGCCCGTGCTGAAGCATCTCAAGGAAGGCGAGCCCCTCTACATCACCGAGGGAGCCAGCGACTGCTGGTCGATGCTATCCAGCGGCCACAAGGCAATAGCCATACCGTCGGCAACGCTTCTCAACCGCAAGGACATCGAGACCATCCGCTCCACCCTCGTCGCCCGACAGTCAACGCTCCACATGTATCCCGACCAGGACATCCCCGGCGAGAAGCTCTACCTTCAGCTCACCCGCATTGCCACCGACTCAGGACTCTGTCTCGTGCGCCACTCCCTGCCTCCGGGCTGCAAGGACTACAGCGACTATTATATGCGCCATCTCGTCGCCCCAAGTGTTAACTGTTAACGCGTAACTCGCATTTATTTTCAACTTTTATATCATTTATATCAATATGAACATCACATTACAACGTATCTCAGTCAAAGGCGAAATCACCGAGGGCCATCTCCGCATCGACGGCTTCACCATCTGCGACACCCTCGAAAACACCTACTCATGCCTTGTCCCGGGTGAGTATCACGTGCATCTTCACAAGTGCAGCCAGTATGCCCGCAAGATGATCCTCCTCTCACCAACAATCAATGTTCAGGAATCAATCATCGACAATTGCCCGGAATGCATGCACAAGCGTTTAGTCAACATCAACACGGTGATGCCCCGTTTCTGCCCGATGATCAAACCCGGCAACGGCATCTTAGGGCGTCACGACGGCAGCATCCTCGTAGGCCATCGCCAATGCCAGGGACTGCTCATCCATCCCCGCGAAGTATTCGCCTCCCTCTATGCCCGCCTCCGCATGAACATTCAGCGAGGCAACGAAGTGAACCTCAAGATTATCAACTCATGAATATAATGTATGGAAGACATGTATCTTACCCCACATTTCAGCCTTGAGGAGTTCACACGCTCCTCAACGGCTTCGGCCAAGGGCATCGACAACTCGCTCAACCCCTCAAGGGCCGACCATCGCCAAGTAATAGAAAACATCAAAAACCTCTGCGAGCAAGTGTTCGAACCCTTGCGCCAGCACTTTGGCAAGCCCGTCGTCATCAGTTCGGGCTATCGCTGCCCCACGTTGAACCGGGCGGTGGGAGGCGCCAAAACCAGCCAGCACATGACTGGCGAAGCCGCCGACATCCGCGTCCCCGACAATGCCACGGGCATGAAGTGGTTCGCATGGATGATGGAGCACTTAGAGTTCGACCAGCTCATAAAGGAGCGCGCCACCAAGTCCTCCCCCACCTTCTGGATACATGTGTCGCTCAAAGCCGACGGCAAACAAAGGCAGCATGTAATATGCAACCTCATAAAAAATCAGAAATTATGAGACCGGGAAAGAAAAAAGCACTTGCTATTGCCTGCAAGTGCTTTTTCTTTAAGAAGGTGGGCCATCTAGGGCTTGAACCTAGGACCTCCAGATTATGAGTCGTTTTTGGGCATATTTCAAGAAATTTCAAATAATGTTAAACTACTAAAAATAAATAGGTTAAATATGTTGTGCATTGCAAAGAATTTCGTAAATTTGCAGCTGATATCTGACAAGAAGGTCACCGAAAGCATCAATTGACGAGTTCTAAAGAACGTAAGGCACTAATGAATGAAGTGGAGACGTCAGTGTTAATACAGAAAAGGCAAACGCAGCCTCAAATATAATAAGGTATGAATAAAAATGAACTAAAGAACAAGATACGCTGTGGCGAAACGAGCCGAGTGCAGTTTAAACAACAGTTCACCACACAGAAGGAGATTGCTGCAGAAATGGTGGCATTTGCCAACTGTGAAGGTGGAAAACTGTTGTTTGGAGTGAAAGACAAGACAGGCGAGATTCTTGGTCTCGACTACGATACTATCCAACAGACAAGCCGTGAACTGGGCAATACTGCCAACGAACAGGTACGCCCAACCATCTACATCCAGACAGACGTTGTGGACGTAGATGGGAAAATGATTCTGGTGGCTACTGTGCAAAGAGGGCGCAACAAACCATACAAGGACTTGGCTGGTCACATCTGGGTGAAGCAAGGGTCAGACAAACGACGGGTGACTGAGAACAGTGAACTATTAAGCCTTTTTCAAGATTCAGGCGAATATCACGCAGACGAAGCCAGTGTGAAAGATACATCGATGAGAGACATTGACACGTTAGCACTTGACCGTTTCTTCCAAAAAGTCTATGGCAAACCTATAACGGAGTTTGACGTGCCGCAAGATCAGTTGTTGCACAACCTTCATATAACGGATTCGGAAGGAAAACTTACCACAGCGGGATTGCTGTTCTTTGGTCAACGCCCACAACAGTTCAAACCGATGTTCGTTGTCAAGGCTGTTTGGTTCTATGGAAACAGTATTGCAGGAACAGAATACCGTGACAGCCGCGATATAGAAGGTACCATTCCTGAAATGTACGAACAAGCTATGATGTGGTTGAAGTCGTGCCTTCGCCGAACACAGAATGGGCAATCATTTAACTCTATCGGACAGCTGGAGATTCCTGAAACCGTGCTGGAAGAGCTGCTTCAAAACGCCTTAGTTCATATTGACCTGCTGAAAACGGCCGCTATCCGTCTGATGGTCTTCGATGATAGAGTAGAGATAGTAAATCCCGGATGCGTGATGGGCGGTCATACGATAGACGAAGTGAAACTGGGCAACTCGTTTGCCCGTAACCCATTGATGGCAAACTTCTGTGCCAAAACAATGCCTTATCGTGGCTTAGGTTCAGGCCTCCCACGCGTATTGGCAGAAGACAGCCGCGTGGAATTTATAGACAGCAAGGAGGGGAACCAATTTACAGTACGCATAATTCGTCCACTTACTGCCACAGAAACAGGGAGTAATACCGATTTGGAAGTAAGTAGAGATGAAAAGGCAGTGAGTAATAGCGAAAAGGCAGTAAGTAAGCAGAGAGTTGCAGCAAGTAAGCAGCGATTGGCAATAAGTAAAGAACAGATGCTTCTTGCTTTCTGTGTAGAACCCAAGCCTCTGTCTGAAATCTGCAAGCATCTGGGACTGAAGGACAGGTATAAAGTTAAGAAAAAGTATATTGACCCACTTCTTAACAAGTCGCTTCGTATGACAGAGCCTGAATCGCCCAACAGTCCCACTCAGAAGTATGTAATCATATAACAGAAGAGGAGAGAAAAAGTCACCTGAAAGCAATAGAAAAAAGCACTCGCGGACAATCGCAAGTGCTTTTTCTTTAAGAAGGTGGGCCATCTAGGGCTTGAACCTAGGACCTCCAGATTATGAGTCTGTTGCTCTAACCAACTGAGCTAAAAGCCCGATGAAAAACTGTTGAACGAGAGACATTCGTCGTATTTCGAGTGCAAAGGTACGGCTTTTTTGGCAAAAAACCAAATATTTTTTGCAAAAAAGACTAAAAACACGCGATTTTTCTCAATATATGGCATTTTATTAGTAATTTTGCACGCTGAAAACGGAATAATTGGGGGAAAATATTATAATAAAATAATGAACGAAGAAAACAAAGTTAGAGGACTCACGGAACAACAGGTGAGAGAGAACAGGGAACGATGGGGCGAGAACACACTGACACCACCCGAACGAACGTCGATGTGGAAGATGTATCTCGAAAAATACAACGACCCGATAATAAAAATCCTGCTCGTGGCTGCCGCCATATCATTGGGGCTGGCTGTTATAGAAAACGACTTCGTGGAGGCTATCGGCATATTCCTTGCCATATTCTTCGCAACTACCGTCGGATTCTATTTCGAGCGGGATGCCGCCAGGAGATTTGAGGAACTCACTGCCTTGGGCGAGGAACAGCCCGTGAAGGTGGTGAGAGGCGGACATGTGGTGGAGATTCCGCGTAGGGAGATTGTTGTGGGAGATATCGTGGTGCTCGCTGTGGGCGACGAGGTGCCGGCTGACGGCAAACTCTTTGAGGCCACCGACCTGCAACTCGATGAATCCACACTGACGGGAGAACCCATCATATCCAAGTTTGTGGAGGTGAAAAACGACGGTGCAACTTATCCGTCGAACGTTGCATTGCGCTCGACGATGGTGATGAACGGATACGGAAGGATGAAGGTGACTGCCGTGGGAGACAACACGGAAATCGGCAAGGTGGCAACAAAATCCACTGAGATAACGGCAGTGAAAACCCCACTCAACCTGCAACTCGACCGTCTGGCGAAACTCATCAGCAAAATCGGCTCAGCAGTGGCGGCATTGGCATTCGTGGGATTCCTCGGTCACGACATCATGACCAACCCCCTGTGGCAAACCGCCGAATACCTGAAGATGGCCGAGGTGGTGCTGAAATACTTCATGATGGCTGTCACGCTGATTGTGATGGCAGTGCCCGAAGGCTTGCCCATGGCGGTGACTCTCGCCCTTGCGCTCAACATGAGGCGAATGCTCAAGAGCAACAACCTCGTGAGAAAGCTGCACGCATGTGAGACGATGGGGGCTGTGACGGTGATTTGCACCGACAAGACCGGAACGCTCACACAGAACAAGATGCAGGTGGGAGAGATGAGCATATATGGGGACAGGCAACTGCTCGACATAGCCATGGCAGTGAACTCCACCGCCGAACTGGATGGCGACAAGACCATCGGCAATCCCACCGAGGCGGCACTTCTGCTATGGCTGAAAGACCAGGGGGAGGACTACTCCGCACTGAGGAAAAAAGGCAACGTGAGATGGCAACTGCCCTTCTCAACCGAACACAAGCACATGGCCACCATCATCGACATCGAGGGCAAGAGATATGTGATGGTGAAGGGTGCGCCCGAGATTGTGGCAGCCCACTGCTCTCTTGATGACCAACAGATGCAGAAGATACAGCAGCAGTTGCTCAACTATCAGATGCAGGCAATGCGCACGCTTGCCTTCGCATATAAGGAAATCGGAAGCGACATCGCCACATTCAACCTGAAAGACAGTGGCAAGGAACTGACTCTGCAGGCGATTGCCGCCATAAGCGACCCGCTGAGGGAGGAAGTGCCCGAGGCCGTGAGGTCGTGCTCAAGGGCGGGAATAGACGTGAAAATCGTGACGGGCGACACATCCGCCACTGCCATAGAGATAGCTCGACAGATAGGCATCTGGCATGACAACATTCCCGACGGGGCACAGATCACGGGTCCTGACTTTGCCGCCCTCAGCGACGAGGAGGCATACCAGAGGGTGCAGGCTCTGAAGGTGATGAGCCGTGCGAGACCCACTGACAAACAGAGACTTGTGAACATGCTGCAGAAGCACGGAGAGGTGGTGGCAGTGACGGGCGACGGAACCAACGACGCCCCCGCCCTCAATCACGCCCACGTGGGACTGTCGTTGGGTTCGGGAACGAGTGTCGCAAAGAACGCGAGCGACATGACCCTCATCGATGACTCGTTCAGGAGCATCGTGAGTGCAGTGCAATGGGGACGCTCGCTCTACCGCAACATCCAGAGATTCATATTCTTCCAGTTGGTGGTGAACGTTACGGCATTACTCCTCGTGCTTGGAGGCTCGTTCATCGGTACGGAACTGCCGCTGACCATCACCCAGATGCTATGGGTGAACCTCATCATGGACACCTTTGCAGCCATGGCTCTCGCATCGCTTCCGCCCGAGAGTGACGTGATGGGCAAGAAGCCCCGAAAGCAAACCGACTTTATCATCAACCGCTCGATGGCTTGGGGTATATGTGTTGTGGGCTTATTGTTCTTCGGCATGATGTTCGCACTGCTGTGGTATTTCGAGAGGGTGGCAGGAGTGTCGCCCAAGGAGCTGACCATCTTCTTCACGATATTCGTGATGCTGCAATGGTGGAATCTCTTCAATGCCAAGACCTTAGGAGGCTGTCGCACCACATTCCACAGGCTATTGGCAGACAAGGGCTTGCTATTAGTGTTGGCAATAATCCTCGTGGGACAATGGCTGATAGTGGAGTTTGGAGGCAAGATGTTCCGCACCACCCCACTCGACCTTGAGACTTGGATATGGATTATCGTGGGCACATCGCCCGTGATGATTATAGGTGAACTGCTGAGGGCAGTGGGGAGATTAAGAAAGTGAATATTCAGCGAATATAAATTTTAACACAAAGGCCACAAAGTTTTCCTAACCGCAAGGCTTTGTGGCGACTTTTAAGTCGCTTGTTGTCTTTGTATCTAAATAATATCTTCGTTCCTTTGTGTCTTTGTGTTCAAATTCAACGATTAGCTGAACTGAAACATTAGAAGTTAAAAGAAACATGATCGCAACAATAGGATTTTTCGACGGAGTGCATCTCGGACATTGCCATCTCATCAATATGCTGAAGAAGTTGGCACGGGAGAGGAGCGTGCAGTCGTGTGTGATAACATTCGACAGACATCCCCGTCAGGTGGTGCAACCGGAATGGTGTCCCGATATGCTGACGACACCCGACGAGAAGACGCAACTGCTAAAAGCCACCGGCATAGACAGGTGTGAGGTGCTGCACTTCGACCGCGAGATGGCATCACAATCGGCACGCGACTTCATGCTCCACACACTGAAGGAGCGGCTTGGAGTGTCGATACTCGTGACGGGATATGACAACCGGTTCGGGCACAACCGCTCAGAGGGATTTGAGGACTACGTGAGATACGGCAAGGAGATTGGCATAGAGGTGATAAAAGGTGAGGAACTGACCGTGGGGAGCCACAACGTGAGTTCGTCATCCATCAGACGGATGCTGAAGGAGGGCAACATCGAGGATGCCACAAGGTGCTTGGGTCATGAATACCAGCTGACAGGAACGGTGGTGGCTGGCGAGCATATAGGCAGGACCATCGGTTTTCCCACCGCCAACATCCGCCCCAACGACAGCAGCAAGCTGATTCCCGCCAATGGGGTGTATGCCGTGGATGTGTGGAGCGAGAGTGAGGGCATAACCCGCAGAAGGGCAATGCTGAACATCGGCACCCGACCGACATTCGACGGCAAGGCCACCACCATCGAGGTGCACATCCCCGGTTTCGAGGGCAATCTCTACGGCAAGACGCTCACCATCGCCTTCATCTCAAAAATCAGGGAAGAAATATGTTTCGACTCTCCCGAGGCTCTCGTGGAGCAGTTGAACAAGGACTTGGATATTATAATAAAACACAATAAATATGAAAAAGACAGTTTATGACGTATTCATCTATTTGGTGGCTTTTTCAGCCATACAAATAATCGTGTTATTGGCAGGCAGCCTTTTGTTCGATACGAAGGCTGACAGCCCGATGGGTTTAGTGATAATATCCGCAACGGCAAATATCATCACCCTGATACTGTTTCTTTGGAGAAAATGGACACCAGTGGGCAAGACCTACATTCAATCGAAACCATGGGCAACACTCGCATGGAGTGCAGTGGCAGCCTTGGGAGTGGTGATTCCGTCGGTATGGCTACAGGAGCAGATGCCCGCATTGCCCGACACTGCGGGAGATGTATTGACAAAGATGATCTCCATCCCCGGGGGATATTTCGTGATAGCACTGCTGGCGCCAATCGTTGAGGAGGTGGTGTTCCGTGGAGCCATACTCAGAACTCTCCTGTCGTCGATGCAAAGCAAATGGGGGGCAATATGCTTCACGGCAGCATTGTTCGCCCTTATTCACGCCAATCCCGCCCAGATGCCCCACGCATTTCTGATGGGATGGCTAATGGGATGGCTATATATGCGCACTGGCAGCATCCTGCCCGCAGTGGTGTTCCATTGGGCAAACAACACCATGGCTTATCTCATCGCGGTGGCATATCCCGGAGACGACATGAAACTTGTGGATATCTTCAGCGGAAATGAAACAGCGGTATTGCTGAGTGTGGTGTTCTCGCTGTGTATCTTCATTCCTGCGTTGATTCAGTTGAATATATGGACAAAAAATAGGGGTCGCTGATTTAGCGACCCCTTACAACGTTAGTATGTTATGAAAAATTTGAGAGAACAGAAACTTCACAGTTTCATTTCGTTTTATTAAACATGATTTTATATTATAGAGAAAGCATAGAAATTATTATCTGATGTTGTTTTCGGCGGCAACTTCCGGCTTGATGGAGTCGGTCATTGTCCTGACGCTCTTGGCAGCCACAGAGTCGATAGCTGTCTGCCCTACCCCAGCCGTAACCATATCGTTGTCAACCTTCACCGTGTCGGCAGCCATCATCATCTGATGCTGTTGCAATGGGTTTTCATCCGAAATCGTTCCCATCGACCACTGTGCGGCATCACCGATGGTGAGCACCATAGCCACAATGGCAGCAGCCTTGAAGAGCGGTTTGAAATATGTGGCCAAAGCCACCTTCTTGGCCTTCACCACCTTGGGGGTCTTTGCGGTTTCCTCCGCGATGGCAGCAAGAACCTTTTGGTCGAACTCGTCGCCAAGCGGCTCACTGTCGGCAGACTGCTTTTGATATTCAAACAGACTGCGGTATTTGATTAGTCGCGCCGGCACATCCTTCTGGCTGAAGAAGGTGCGCAGGATGGATTCCTCCTCGATGGTGGTCTCGCAATCCCAATAGCGTTCGAGCAACTGTTCAATATACTTATAGTCCATAATAATCTTCTGATTCCAAAAATTTCTTTTTAATCGTTTGGCGCGCCCTGAAGAGAGTGACCTTCACCTGTTCGTCGGTCATCTGCATCACGTTTGCGATTTCCTTATAGCTCATGCCCTCGAAGTCCCTGAGCTGTATCACGCTCTTTTGCTTTTCGGGCAGGTGGTCAACCAGGTTTTTCACCAGCATCATTCTGTCATTCAGCTGCACCTGTTCCTCGGGATTAGATGAATAGGATGTGTCAACTGCCAGACTGTGTGCCTCGTCGAGGGTTTCACTGTGTATGTCCACCCTTCTTGTACGGTCGAGGGCGAGATTTCGGCATATTGTGAAACAGAAGGCTTCGATGGATTCTATCTCGTCCCAGTGCTCACGTCGTTTCCACACCTTTATCAGCGTTTCCTGCACGATGTCCTCGGCATCAGCATTGTTGAGAGTGATGCGTTGCGCCAACCGGAAGAGCTTGTTCTTCAGCGGCAGGATATCGTTGCGAAAGCTTATTTTATCCATTCTCTATATTGAAGACGATTGATATGGGGGAAATGTTACAGATTACAATGTTAAAAAATGTTTTTATTTTAAACACAGAGACAAGGAGGCACGGAGTTTTATTTTCTATTGGTTGGGAACACGCATCCCCTGCGCTAAAGAGCAGTGTCTATACTTTAGTATAGCCGATAGCAAATAAAGCCTCTACACATCGCATAGCCCAGCCGTGTCTTTAAAAAAGCCGTGTCCATCCGTGCCCAAAAATGTGCATCTCGAATTATTCAATCACCGTTCCTCCTTGTTGCCCGAGGGCATCTGCCTTGGTGATAACCACTCTCTTCACTCCTGCCGCAACGGCATCGAGGGAGTTTTCGATTTTGGGAATCATGCCTCCTGCTATTGTGCCATCAGACACATAGCGGGTGAAATCATCGCGGGTGATTACGGGGATTACACTGTCGTCATCATCGGGATTGGACAGAACACCCTTCTTCTCGAAGCAGAAGGTGAGGGTGACATCATAATAGGGAGCGAGAGCCTTGGCGGTCTCTGCAGCTATAGTGTCGGCATTGGTGTTGAGGATGTTTCCCTCGCCATCGTGAGTGAGGGGAGCCATCACGGGAGTGATTCCTGCCTCTATGAGAGTGGAGAGCATGCGTCCGTCAGCCCTATCCACATCACCCACGAAACCATAGTCAATCCCGTTTTTCAATGGACGCTTGTGAGAGCGTATCACATCCACATCGGCACCGGTGAGACCGAGGGCATTAACGCCAACGGCTTGCAGTCTTGCAACCACATTCTTGTTTACAAGTCCGCCATACACCATAGTCACCACTTCGAGCATGTCGGCATCGGTGATTCGCCTGCCATTCACCATCTTAGTCTCGATGCCGAGGGAAGCCGCCACCTTGGTGGCACGACGTCCACCTCCATGCACCAACACTTTCTTGCCCTCGATGGCAGAGAAATCCCTAAGAAGTCGGGAGAGCTGCTCTTCGTCTTCTACCACAGCTCCTCCCACCTTTATTATATTAAGTGGGCAGCGCCCTTCTGGTCTCCCCGAAGGGAGGATTTTTTCGTCATTCATAATAATATATATTTATAAATTACAGTTTCGTAAGTATATTATTAAACACAAAGATACAAAGATACAAAGCATTTGTCGCTGTTGGAAGATACAGAGAGCAGCAAAGCTGCTTTTAACAAAGCCCACAAAGTATCCAATCCGCAAGGCTTTGTGGCGACTTTTAAGTCGCTTGTTCCCTTTGTATCCAAAGAAAAACCTTTGTTACTTTGTGTCTTTGTGTTAAAAAAATCAGTTACCCGGGTTACCCCGGTTACCCCACATGTTCAAATATTCCGTCAACTCCTGAAAATGTTAACTTGTTACCCGTTAACTCGTTAATTATTCAAGATACGTATATCCATAAAGTCCCGAACGATAGTTGGAGAGGAACTCCTTACCCTCTTCGAGCGTTATCTTTCCGGCCTTTACGCTCTTTGTCACCCATATCTCCAACTGGCGCACGAGCTTCTTGGGGTCATACTGCACATAATCGAGCACCTCGGCAACAGTCTCACCGTCAATCACCTGGTCGATGTGATAATGATTGTCCTTCACACTGATATGAACTGCAGTGGTGTCGCCAAAGAGATTGTGCATGTCACCGAGAATCTCCTGATAAGCCCCCACGAGGAACACACCAAGATAATACTGCTCGTTCTTGCGGAGAGCGTGAACAGGCAGGATGTGAGAGTTGTTGCGGTTGGTGACGAAGTTGGCTATCTTTCCGTCGCTGTCGCAAGTGATGTCCTGCAATGTGGCACTGCGGGTGGGACGCTCGTTGAGCCTCTGGATGGGCATAATCGGGAAGAGCTGGTCTATCGCCCACGAGTCGGGCAACGACTGGAAGAGCGAGAAGTTGCAGAAATACTTGTCGGCAAGCAACTTGTCGAGATTCATCAGTTCCTCGGGGGTATGCTTGAGATGCTTTGCCAGGATATTAATCTCATGGCACACGCTCCAGTACATGCTCTCAATCTCGGCGCGAGTCTTGAGGTCAACCAGTCCGTGGGTGAAGAGGTCGAGACATTCCTCGCGAATCTGTTCGGCATCATGCCAGTCCTCGAGCATAGAGCGGGGATTGAGATTGTCCCATATATCATACAGGTCCTTGACGAGCTGATGGCTGTTGGCATCCGGCTCATATTCCTCGGGCATCTCGGGGAGGGAGGCAGTTTCGAGCACATCGATCACGAGCACCGAGTGGTGGGCAGTGAGCGAGCGTCCGCTCTCGGTGATAAGGTTGGGATGAGGGAGGTCGTGCTTGTTGGCAGCTTCAACGAAGGTGTAGATACAGTCGTTGACATACTCCTGGATGGAATAGTTGACCGAACTCTCGCTACTTGGCGAGCGCGTTCCGTCGTAGTCAACACCAAGACCGCCTCCGCAATCAACGAAATCCACATTATACCCCATCTTATGAAGCTGGACATAGAACATCGATGCCTCACGAAGGGCAGCCTGAATACGACGAATCTTGGTGATCTGGCTTCCTATATGAAAATGTATCAGGCGCAGGCAGTCGCGCATACCTTTCTTATCAAGCAAGTCGAGAGCCTCAAGCAGTTCGCTGCTGGTGAGTCCGAACTTGCTGGCATCTCCACCGCTCTCCTCCCATTTTCCGCTGCCCGACGAAGCGAGCTTGATACGTATGCCGAGGTTAGGCCTGACGTTGAGTTTCTTGGCCTCGCGGGCGATAAGCTCCAGTTCGTTGGGTTTCTCGACAACGATGAAAATCCTCTTGCCCATCTTCTGTGCGAGCAATGCCAGTTCGATATAGCTCTGGTCCTTATATCCGTTGCATATAATCAGCGAGTCGCTCTGGCACTGCACAGCGATGACGGCATGAAGCTCAGGTTTGGAACCGGCTTCGAGACCGAGATTGAACTTGCGTCCGTGGCTGATAATCTCCTCAACCACGGGCTGCATCTGATTAGTCTTAATCGGATAGATTATAAAGTTCTCCGCCTTGTATTCATATTCCTCAGCCGCCTTCTTGAAGCAGCTGCTGGTCTTCTCGATACGGTTGTCGAGAATATCCGGAAACCTGAGAAGCACCGGAGTGGTGACGTCACGCAGTGCGAGTTCGTCCATCACTTCACGGATGTCGATTTGGGTCTGGTTCTTGCAAGGTGTGACATAGACGTCACCTTCTTCATTAATACCGAAATAGGAGGTGCCCCAACCATTAATGTTGTAGAGCTCTTTCGAGTCTTCTATAGTCCACTTTTTCATTCTTGTCCGATAAGATCTATTATTCTATTTACTGATATTTGAATTTTCTCATAATTGTCCAACAGGCTCACGTCGAGCGTATGCTTCGCCCGGGTGTAATATTGCTCGCGTATCTTGAGCTGCTCCTTGATGAAGGCGATAAGCTCCTCGGGAGTTTTGTTCTTGAGCAGAGGCCTCTCGACCTTGCCCATTAGCAGATGTTTGTAGAGCACTTCGGGTTCTGCCTTCAGATAGACAACGTCCCCTTGCCCGTTCATATAGTCCATATTGTCGAAGAAGCATGGAGTGCCTCCACCGCAACTGAGTACCACATCCTCGAATTCCGCCACCTCATGCAGCATGTTGTGCTCAATCTGGCGGAATCCCTCCTCACCACGTTCGGCGAATATTTGGGGTACGGTCTTGTGCATACGGCTCTCTATATACCAGTCGAGGTCATAGAACTGCAATCCCAATTGCTTGGCAAGAGACTTGCCCACGGTTGTCTTTCCGGCTCCCATATAGCCGATGAGGATTACTCTTTTCATTTCTTCTTGACAGGTGTTGAGTCGATAATCTGCTTGCACTCCTCGTAGGTCAGCTCTGTGGCCTTGTCGTGCAAGTTCTTTGGCAGGCGGTAGTTGGTGCCGTCATACTGGATATATGGACCGTAACGTCCGTTGAGCACCTCCATCTTGGGGTCTTCGCTGAAGCTCTTGAGATGGCGTTGCTGCTCCTGATGGCGCTTGCCGTCGATGAGCGCGATGGCATCAAGGAGGTTTATCGTCAGAGGATCCAAATCCTTGGGCACCGAGACGTATTTCTTGTCGTGCAGGATATAGGGTCCGAAGCGGCCAGCACCCACGGTGACGTTCTTGCCCTCATACTTGCCAAGTTCGCGAGGCAGTTTGAACAGTTCCATAGCCTCGTCGAGCGTGATGCTCTCCATACTGAACTCAGAAGGCAACTGTGCGAACTTCGGTTTCTCCTGGTCTTCGGCATCACCAATCTGGACAACGGGACCGAATCTGCCAATCTTTACATATACCGGTTTGCCTGACTTCGGGTCAAGTCCCAACTGTCTCTCTCCCGCCTTGTGTTCAGCCCTGATGTTCATTGTCTTCTCCACCACCGGCTCGAAGTCGTCATAGAACTCACGCATCATGTCGGTCCACTTCTCATTGCCCTCGGCAATCTCGTCGAACTTCTGCTCCACCTTGGCGGTGAAGTTATAGTCCATGATTCCGGGGAAATACTGCAGCAGGAAGTCATTCACCACGATACCGATGTCAGTGGGCATCAGCTTGCCCTTGTCATTACCGGTTATCTCGGAGCGGGTCTTCTCAGTGACCTGCTTGCCCTTGAGGACGATGGAGATGAGCTGGCGCTCCTCGCCTTTCTTGTCGCCCTTGTGAACATACTCACGCTGCTGGATGGTGCTGATGGTGGGGGCGTAGGTGGAAGGACGTCCGATGCCAAGTTCCTCAAGCTTGTGCACGAGGCTTGCCTCGGTGTATCTCATCGGGCACTGGGTGAATCTCTGCAATGCCGAAACCTCACGACGCTGAAGTTCCTGACCCTCGCTCAAGGGGGGCAACATTCTTGTGCCCTCGCCGTCGTTGAGTTCCTCGTCATCCGTCGATTCATGATATACCTTGATAAATCCGTCGAACTTCACAACCTCTCCATTGGCAACAAACTGTTCGCCAAGTCCTGTGCCGGAGATATTCACTGTGGTCTTCTCAATCTCGGCGTCAGCCATCTGGCTTGCTATAGTGCGCTTCCATATCAACTCGTAAAGACGTCTTTCCTGCATCTTGCCTTCAATGGTGGAAGCAGACATGTCGGTAGGACGGATGGCCTCGTGAGCCTCCTGTGCACCCTTCGACTGAGTGTGGAACTGGCGAGGCTTGCTGTATTTCTCTCCCCACAGCTTGCCAATCTCTTCCTTGCTGCCGTTGATGCAGAGTTCAGAGAGGTTGACAGAGTCGGTACGCATATACGTTATCATTCCGTTTTCATACAGATGTTGGGCTATCGTCATTGTCTGGGAAACGGTGAATCCCAATTTGCGTGCCGCCTCCTGCTGCAATGTGGATGTAGTGAAAGGAGGAGCAGGAGAACGTTTTAGCGGTTTCTTGCTCACGGCATCCACCTTGAACACAGCGCTCTGGCATTTCTCCAGGAAAGCCAAAACCTCTGCCTGTGTCTTGAATCGCGACGGCAGTTCGGCCTTAACCTCGGACATTGAGCCGTCCTCACCCTCGACGCCAAACACTGCACTCACCCTGAAGTAAGACTCGCTCTTGAAATTCTGAATCTCCCTCTCGCGCTCTACAATCAAGCGTACGGCAACACTCTGCACACGACCTGCGGAGAGAGCGGGCTTGACCTTGCGCCACAGAACGGGCGAGAGCTTGAAACCGACAATACGGTCGAGAACTCTTCGGGCCTGTTGTGCATTCACAAGATTCATGTCCAGATGACGCGGGTTCTTGATGGCCTCCAAGATAGCGGGTTTGGTGATTTCGTGGAACACGATACGGCTTGTCTTAGCCTCGTCAAGCCCGAGCACCTCACACAGGTGCCATGATATGGATTCTCCCTCGCGGTCCTCATCGGATGCGAGCCACACCTTTTCGGCTTGTTTGGCATTAGCCTTAAGTTCCTTAACCACCTTAACTTTCTCTTCGGGTATCTCATAGTCAGGCTGCAACGTGTCGATATCCACACTGAGTTCCTTTTTCTTCAGGTCTCTGATATGACCATAGCTTGACATCACCTTAAAGTCATCGCCAAGAAATTTTTCTATCGTCTTCGCCTTGGCAGGCGACTCGACTATAACCAGATTTTTCTGCATAATCCTTTTGTTGTTTTGAATTTTGGGTGCAAAAGTAAACAAAAAACTTCCTATCACCTTATATATAATAAAACTTTTTATATTTTTTAAGTTTTTGAAATATTCATTTGGAATATTATGCTAATACTTATGTATCTAAATATATATGTATAATCAACTCAACTTTCAGAAGTGGATTTTGAACCACAGAGTTTAAGAGATTAAGAGTTATTGTATTATGAAAGAGATTGAATGCCAAGGCATTTTAGAGTTCTTAGAGGGCTGCGCATTATGTCTGCCGTATGGAAACTCTGCGCTCTCCGTCGCTTGCGACCACCTCTGTATGAAAAAAAACTCCTTATCTCTTTTTCTCTGTGGTTTAAATAACCCCTTATACATTGCGAATTTACACTTCCGAAACTTGAATATATAAAAATAATAAAATATTTGCAGAAAGTTTCTTGTATATCATTTTTTTTTGTTACTTTTGCAACGTGAAATTGCAAAGTCAAGATTACAAAACATTTAAAACAAACATATTTAAGAAACAAACTATGGATTTAGTTCAGAAAATCATCGAGCGCGCTAAAAGCAACAAGCAGCGCATCGTACTCCCCGAAGCCACCGAGGAGCGCACGTTGAGAGCAGCAGACAGAGTACTGGCTGACGATGTGGCTGACCTTATACTCATCGGTAATCCCGACGAAGTACACAAATTGGCCAACGAATGGGGTCTGACCAATATCGACAAGGCAACACTAATCGACCCTGAAAACAATCCCAAGGCTGAGGAATATGCCACATTGCTCGCCGAACTGCGCAAGAAGAAGGGTATGACCATCGAGCAGGCTCGCGAACTGGTGAAGAATCCTCTCTACCTTGGTTGTATGATCATCAAGACCGAAGGTGCCGACGGACAGATCAGCGGTGCCCTTAGCACTACAGGCGACACATTGCGTCCTGCACTTCAGATTATCAAGTGTGCCCCCGGCATCTCATGCGTGAGTGGTGCCATGCTGCTCATCACCGACAAGGAGCAGTATGGTGAGGAAGGTGTTCTCGTGATGGGTGACGTTGCAGTTACTCCTATGCCGGATGCCTCTCAGTTGGCACAGATTGCAGTATGTACCGCTCAGACTGCCAAGAGTGTTGCAGGATTCGCAGAGCCTCGTGTGGCAATGTTGAGCTTCTCAACCAAGGGCAGTGCAAGCCATGAGGTGGTTGACAAGGTGGTGGAGGCCACACGTCTCGCCAAGGAACTCGACCCGAATCTTCAGATAGACGGTGAGCTTCAGGCTGACGCATCTCTTGTTCCCACAGTAGGTGCAAAGAAGGCTCCCGGAAGCAAGATAGCAGGTCACGCCAACGTTTTGGTTGTCCCCTGCCTTGAGGTAGGCAACATCTCCTACAAATTAGTAGAGCGTCTCGGTGGTGCCACTGCCCTTGGCCCGATTCTCCAGGGTATCGCCCGTCCGGTGAACGACCTCTCAAGAGGCTGCTCCGTTGACGACATCTACAAGATGGTGGCAATCACGGCATGTCAGGCAATGGACGCGAAGAAGTAAGATGTAATAACTTGGAGTTAAAGGAGTTAAAAGGAGTTAAAGGAGTTAAAGACAATAGTAATGACTTTCAGATTTGAGGATGTTATAGCATGGAAGAAGGCTTATAATTTTGCCCTTCTTTCTTACAAAGCAACTGCTGATTTTCCAGAAAGCGAACGTTTTGGACTATGTTCGCAATTCAGAAGAGCTGCAGTTTCCATTGCCGCTAATATATCCGAAGGTTATAAAAAGTTAAGCAAGCAAGACAAATTGAGATTTATGAATATTGCGCAAGGCAGTCTTGAAGAATGTAGATGCTATATTTATCTTTCAAGAGATTTAGGTTATATTAGCCAAGAGATGTTCAATGATCTCTATTTCTCCTTGGAAGAGTCGAGCAAATTTCTGAATTCGTATTGTCAGGGCATTATTAATAATAACCATCCAACTGACTAATGAACATTTGTCTTTAACTCCTTTAAACTCCTTTAACTCCTTTAACTCCCCTAAAAATAATAAAAAATATGAAAATATTAGTTCTCAACTGTGGAAGCTCATCTATCAAGTATGCGCTTTACGACATGGACACCAAGGAGGTGATGACCTCAGGAGGTGCTGAGAGAGTGGGATTGGACGGTGCATTCGTCAAGGTGAAATTAGCTAACGGGGAAAAGAAGCAGATAATGCACGACATACCCGAACATACTGAGGGAGTGAAGTTTATCTTCTCACTGCTCACCGACCCCGAAATCGGTGTCATCAAAGACCTTAAGGAAATTGATGCCGTGGGACACCGTATGGTGCACGGAGGAGAGAAGTTCAACAAGAGCGTACTTCTCACCGACGAGGTGCTGAAGGTGTTCGAGGAGTGCAGCGATCTCGCTCCACTTCACAATCCCGCCAACCTCAAGGGAGTGAAGGCCGTAAGCGAACTTATGCCCGGACTGCCCCAAGTGGGAGTGTTCGACACTGCATTCCATCAGACTATGCCTGATTATGCATATATGTATGCAGTGCCTTACGAACTGTATGAGAAGTATGCAATCCGTCGCTATGGTTTCCACGGAACAAGCCATCGCTATGTGGCAAAGCGCGTGTGCGACTTCTTGGGAGTGAATCCCGAGGACAAGAAGATTATCACCTGCCACATCGGAAACGGTGCTTCCATAGCTGCTGTTGACGGAGGCAAGTGTGTTGACACATCTATGGGTCTTACTCCTCTTGAGGGTGTGATGATGGGAACCCGTTCGGGTGACATCGACGGTGGTGCAGTGGCATTCCTGCAGAAGAAACTCGGTCTCGATGCCGACGGTATCTCTGACTTGCTCAACAAGAAGAGCGGTGTGCTCGGTATCACCGAACTGTCTTCTGACATGCGCGAGGTGGAGGCTGCCTGCGAGAAGGGCGAGCCCAAGGCTGTACTTGCAATGAAGATGTACAACTACCGCATCAAGAAGTACATCGGTGCATACGCTGCAGCAATGGGCGGTGTGGATATCATCGTGTTCACTGCCGGTGTAGGTGAAAACCAGTGGAGCACTCGTCAGGAATCATGCGAAGGACTTGAATTCCTCGGTGTGAAGATTGACAAGGAACTCAACAAGGGACTTCGTGGAGTTGAGAAGATTATCTCAACTGAGGATTCAAAGGTCACCGTCTGCATCATCCCGACAGACGAGGAGCTTATGATTGCCACCGATACAATGGAACTGCTGTAATTTTAATGGCGATATCTTTTGAAAACATAATAAGAATGACAGTCACGGCGGGACTCTTGTCCTTTGCCGTGACTTCTTCTGCCCAAAGGGATTCTATTCTCTTTGAGGAAAACCATACGATAGACACAACTGCCGTTGGCGAGTTGAGAGTGAACATCGACAACCTTAACTTCTTCAAAAACAACGAATACGAGAGTCTTATCACAAAGGGATACACTCTTCCCGGATTTTGGATAAAACCCTCTGTAAGCTATCAGCCCCTGAAAAACCTGAAGGTTGACGTGGGGGCATATATGATACATTATTGGGGAGCCACAAAATACCCCAACTTCAACTATAGCGACATGCCGGAATGGCACGGGGAACAATATCAGAGGGGATTCCACATACTGCCGTTCTTCAGAGTGCAGATTGACCCTACAAAACGCCTGAGCCTCATCCTCGGAACTCTCTACGGACACAACAATCACAACCTCATCGCCCCACTCTACAACTATGAGATGGGACTTTCGGGTGACCCCGAGACAGGATTCCAGATTATATGGGATGCACCACGGCTAAAGTTGGACTCGTGGATAAACTGGGAGAGTTTCATATATCGCAATGACACCCACCAGGAGAGCTTTTCATTCGGCACGTCACTCAAACTGCTTGCAAACAGAAGCGATGCCCCCTTGCACGTTTATTTCCCGTTGCAGTCAATCTTCCAGCACAGGGGAGGGGAAATAAACACCGAGGCAGAAGAGCGTCAGGTGAAAACATGGATGAATGCGGCAGCGGGTATGGGACTGACCTTCAACACACGCAACAGTTTTGTGCCATGGATAAACCTTGAGGCCTGCGGAGCCTATTACAAGCAGGTGGCGGGCGACATGCTCCCGTTTGACAAGGGACACGGCTTTCTTGCCACTGCATCAATGAGACTATGGAAGTTTGACGTCATCGGGGAATACTGGTGGTGCAAGGATTTTATAAGCATATTGGGCAATCCACTGTATGGCGCGATGGGCATAGAGGACAACTCCTATCTTCTCGACAAACCGAAGATGCTCAACGGACACATTGGCTACTCTCAAAACTTAGGCAAGGGATTTGCCTGGGGAATACATGCCGACGTTTTCGACAATATAAAAGAAAACGCCGTGAGCTGGGCCCTCGGCGTTTATATGAGAATAAATTTCAATTTCCTAATAAAGAAATTCTAACTTGCACATTTGAAAGGTACGCCCTGAAAGAGCAACGAGCACATAGCCCAGGGCAGAGCGAAGCGACACCCTGGGTTTGTATGCCGAGGATGTAAGTACGCCCTGAAAGGGCAAAAGCGTTTTTCACCGCTGCAATTACGCTTTTGCCCTTGCAGGGCGTTTAAATGCAATAACATCAAAAACCCAGGGTGTTGCCCTGGGCTATGTGCTTTTGGGCTTTCAGCCCAAACTCCCGACCATACAGGTCGGGGAATTTTAGGCGAGCAGTTTTTTTACGATGTCGGAGATAGCCTTTCCATCGGCTTTGCCTGCAAGCTGCTTGCTGGCAACACCCATCACCTTGCCCATCTCCTTGATGCTCGAAGCACCGGTCTGGGCGATGATTTCCTTCACGGCAGCCTCAATCTCCTCTGCTGACATTGCCTTGGGCAGATAGCTCTCTATAACCTTCACCTGAGCCATCTCAGCCTCTGCAAGGTCGGGACGGTTCTGCTGAGTGTATAGGTCGGCGGAATCATGTCCTTGCTTTGCGAGTTTCTGCAAAATCTTCAGAGCAGCCGCATCGTCGAGGGTGTCGTTTGCACCCGGTGCGGTCTTAGCCTCTATAAACACTTTCTTTATGTTGCGCAATGCCTCCAAGGTCACCTTGTCCTTGGCTTTCATGGCTGCAACGATGTCTTTACTTACCTTTTCAAATAGTTCCATAATATTTATGAGAATTTAATTGTTCCTTGAATCTCGCGGTTTGTATTTTCTTCGCGCTTCTCCTCTGTCCTGTCAACACTCACGCTCTGGTTGTGAATGCTTTCAAGGATTTCCTTCGTGCGCTTGTACGTTGGGGAAGTCTCAACCCTGGCTATGACATTGTCGTTGTCAAGGTCTTCGGCATGGAAGAGATAGATATGAGCCGGACGCTTGTATTTGAGGTTGTTGCCCTCGTTGCCATAGTAACGCTGGCGACGTTCCTGACGCTCTGCCTCCTTCTCCTGTTCCTCGGCAATGCGTTTAGCCTCTTCCTGAGTGTGGCGACGGGCATGTCCGTGCATCATTTCGATATTCTCGATACCAAAACCAGTGGCAAGGATTGTCACCTTCACCTTCTTGCCAAGTTCGGGGTCGGTGGCAAGTCCCCACTTTATTTCGAAGTCACCGAACTTCGCCATAAAGTCATTCACGTCATTCATCTCCTCCATCATGAGACTGTCCTTGCCGTCCTTCTGTCCGCAGAACGATATGGAGAGCAGGATCTTCTTGGAGTTGAACACGTCATTATCGTTGAGCAAGGGGGAATTGAGCGCATCGTCGATAGCCTTCTTCACACGACCTTCTCCCTCACCGTAACCTGTTGACATGATGGCGACACCACCATCCTTGAGGACAGTCTTCACGTCGTTGAAGTCGAGGTTGATAAGACCATGGACAGTGATAATCTCAGCAATACTCTTGGCAGCAACGCTCAGAGTGTCATCTGCCTTGCCAAAGGCATCGAGCACAGTGAGGTTGGGATATATCTCGCGCAAGCGTTCGTTATTGATAACCAGAAGGGCGTCAACATGTTTCGACATCTCCTCCACTCCATCAAGAGCCTGGTCAATCTTGCGGTCACCTTCGAAACGGAAAGGAATAGTGACGATACCCACCGTCAGGATACCCATCTCCTTGGAAACACGGGCAATGACAGGAGCTGCACCAGTACCCGTGCCACCACCCATACCAGCAGTGATAAAGGTCATGCGCGTTCCGTCATTGAGCATATTCTTTATGTCGTCAAGACTTTCCTCAGCAGCCTGACGCGCCTTTTCCGGCTTGTTTCCGGCTCCGAGTCCTTCCTTGCCGAGTTGCAGATGCACAGGCACAGGTGAATCATTCAGTGCCTGATTGTCGGTATTACATAGAACGAACGACACGTCGTGTATGCCTTCGCGGTACATGTGGTTGACGGCATTACCGCCTCCACCTCCGACACCGATGACCTTGATGATGCTATGCTCCTTCTCTGGAGCCCCAAAGTCAACTATTGGAATATTGTTGTCTGCCATATCTAATTTTTTTTATTCTTCTTCTGTTATTTTCTGGGTCATTTTCTTAAGCCACTTCCAACCCTTGTTCAGTGGACTGTTCTCTTTCTTCTCCTGGGCTATGCGTCTCTTCTCTTCCTCCTGGCGCTCGCGTTCCAGTCGTTCCTCTTCCTCACGCTTTCTTCGCAGTTCTTCCTCCTGCTGGCGCTTTTCAGCCTCTGTCGGGACCACACCCTGCTTTTTGGGCATATCGCGGTTGAGCTGTGAGGGCACTGCATCAGGTTTCTGACTGAAAAGATTGTTTGGATCATACTCGTTGCCGGCACAGTTGCGGTCGCCCTTGATAAGAAGGCCGAGGATAGTGTTCATCATGGCATTCTTGGCATTGATTTCCGCATTGTTGGAGGTCACTGTATGATTAACGAACTTTGCGATACGTATCTTGTCGATATGCGTATGATTAATGAATGCCTTGTCGATATTCTTGAGATTAGAGCCACCACCCGTGAGGATAATTCCACCGAGCAGTTTGTCGCTATACTCAGCCGGCACCTGATACCACACGTTGGCAACAATCTCTTCCAATCGGCTTTCCACAATCTCGATGAACTTGCGGCTGTCCACCTTGCGGTCGTTGTCAATAGGCAACATCAGGTCGTTGTCAATGTCAGCATTGTCAGTGTATGCCGAGGCATACTTCAACTTCATCTTCTCGGCATCCGACTCTTCCATCTGAAGCGATGCTATATCCTTGGTGATGTTGTTACTTCCAAGGGGAATAACGGCAAGATGACGTAGGATGTTCTTGCTATATACAGACACCGTGGTAGTGTCGGCACCCAAATCCACAAGGGCACATCCCGAACGCTTCTCGGCTTCGGTCAATACACTGTCGGCAAGGGCAATAGGAGCGATGTACATCTCAGCCACATTGACGTTGATAGTCTCAAAACACTTGTTGAGATTCTTGTAGAAAGTGTTTCGCTGAAGAATATTCAGGAAGTTACCCTCGATATGTGAGCACTGAATGCCCACGGGGTCGGTCTGATATTGCGAATCCACCCTGTATTCCTGTTGGGCGACATCCAGAATCTCCTGGTCAGGATACCTCATCGCACTGTTGGCATCCATCAGGTCGATAATCATTTCCTGTGTCACCTTAGTGGCAGAAGTCAAGTCCTTGGAGATGACATTTCTCACACTGCGTATAGACTGTCCTCCCACTCCCACATACACCTGAGTTATCTCAGTCTTGAGCTGGGTGGTCAGTTTCTTTATAATGCTGGATATGCAGAGGGCTGTCTTGTCGATGTTATACACCACACCCTTGCGTATGAATGAGGACGATTCCTCCTTGACAACAGCCAACACGTTGATGCTGCCGTCAAGATTCTTCCGTCCCGCTATACCTGTCACCTTGGAAGAGCCAAGTTCAATTGCTACGATAAAATCCTTTGCTGCCATTATCTTATACATTTTGTTTCTTTTTACATATTATCTGATTCTCAAAAGCGAGATTAATATAGGAATACTTGTTCCATCCTGCCTGCGACAGGCCATAGCGATAGAATTTCTCCAGACGCTCCAGTTTCCCTTCAAGTCCTGTTGGATGACCTATATATATTATATGCTCACCCACACGTGGCACAAGCTCCACCGTGCCGTCGGCAAGCACATTGACCTGCACTATCTGGTTGCGCCAGAACTTGTCGTTGACAATGGTGTTTCCTATCTTTGTCAACACCTTGCAGGCATATTTGCGGTTCACCTTGCCTGTGGCTATCATAATGTCAGAACAGTACTTGGAGTTGGGCATCACGCCACCATGGTTATCCACATAATAGTCATCCCCATTGTCTGCCTTCACCCTCATCACGGGAGTGCGTTGGGTCACCTTGATACACACGTGTCCGCTCTGGGTCTTATAGCACTGGGCATCATTTACAAAAGGACTGCTCTCGAGCACGTCCTCTATCTCGCGCGCGTCAACCTTGTCCATCGGTTTCGCCAATGGATACAAACCTGACTTCTGCAAGATGGACTTTATCTCGTCGGCATTGAGAAAACCGTCAACCACAGCGTCCTGTATGTCGATTTTCACTTGGTTGCACACCAATTCCTTACCCGCTTCAGGTTCATTGAAGGAGGTGATGGCAAATACGAGATATACAGCCAACAATACATCGACCACCACGAGGAGAGTCTTCTTCCAATTGTAAATCCAATACTTCATGTCCTATTCTTTCTTTTTCAAAATCTTCTCCATCTCGGGCACCATATTGTCCAAGTCACCGGCTCCGAGCACCACCAACACGTCAAAATCGTGCGACTTGACATATTCGAGCACCTCTTCCTTGTGAATCATCTCTTTCTCTACACCGGCCTTGAGGTTGTCATATATCAACTCAGAGGTCACCCCCGGTATGGGTTCTTCACGGGCTGGATAGATATCACAGAGAACCACATGGTCAAGCAGGCTCAGGCTATCGGCGAAATCCTTGTAGAAGTCGCGTGTTCGGGTATAAAGGTGAGGCTGGAACAATGCCGTAATCTTGCGGTCACTATACAGCTCACGGATGCTCTTCGCACTCTGGTATATCTCCTGAGGATGATGGGCATAGTCGCTCAGGAACACCAACTTGTCGGTCTTTATCTTGAAGTCAAAACGTCGGTCAACACCTCCGTATGTCTTCATTCCATACTTCAGTTCTTCCGCCGTACAACCATTGAGTTGTGCCATTGCCATAGCCGCAATACCGTTGACTATATTGATAGGCACAGGCTGCCCAAGTTCCACATTCCTCACCGTCTCAACAGGAGACACGAAGTCGAAAGTGATTCCTCCATTGACGATACGCACGTTCTCGGCATGGAAGTCTCCCTTGTCACGACTATATGTATATCGTCTGACTCCCGGCTGAAGGTCATCCTTCATCTCCAACCCCTCGTGGATGATGAGTGCGCCCCCCGGCTGTATCAACGACGAGTATTTGCGGAAACTCTCAAGATAAGCCTCCTTGGTGCCATAGATATCGAGATGATCGGGATCTGTTGCCGTAATCACCGACATCCAGGGAGACAGCCAATGAAAAGAGCGGTCAAACTCATCTGCTTCTATCACCACATAGTCACTTTCGCTCAAAATATAGTTTGTGCCATAGTTCTTGGAGATACCACCAAGGAAGGCATTACAGTCGAGATGACTCTGGTGCATTATATGGGCACACATAGTGGATGTTGTGGTCTTGCCGTGAGTACCCGCGAAACAAAGTCCCTTATGGGCCTTGGTGAGAGTGCCAAGCACCTGTGCGCGCTTTTGGATTTCGAATCCACCCTCACGGAAAAACGCCAATTCCTTGTGTTCGTTGGGTATCGCAGGAGTATAAATCACGAGACACGACTTCTTGTCGCGACAAGCATGTGGAATCTCGTCAACGTTCTCCTCATAGTGGACAAGGGCACCTTCCAGTTCCAGTTGCCTTGTGAGCTGTGAGGGGGTCTTGTCATATCCTCCCACAACAACACCTTTCTTGATGAAATAGCGGGCTATTGCGCTCATTCCTATTCCACCGACTCCCACGAAATATACAGCCTTTATATCTTTAATTTCCATTTTTCAAAACAGGATCCTTAAATCCTTTAATTTTTAAATTCTTTAATTCTTTAATTCTTCACCTCCTCTGCCATTCTTATGACTTCCTTTGCTATGATTTCCGCAGAGTCGGGCAATGCTAATTTCAGGATATTCTCAGCCAGTGACCTAAGCTTCTCATCATCAGCGACAGTCTTCATCGCCAACGGCAACAATGATGTTGGAGCATCGGCATCCTTGACAAGTATCGCCGCATCCTTATTGACAAGAGCCATGGCATTCTTAGTCTGATGGTCCTCGGCTACATTCGGCGAGGGAACCAATATCACGGGCTTGCCAATGAGACAGAATTCAGAAATACTGCTTGCCCCGGCACGGCTGACAACGAGGTCAGCAGCCTTGTATGCGGCAGCCATATCCGATATGAAGTCCATAACCTTCAGATTATCCATCTTAGGCTCCTTGGCAATGCGCTCCATTATAGTGGCATTATAGTATTTACCTGTCTGCCATATAAACTGCACATCGCTGTCCCTCACCATATCAAGATGCCCCAGGACACTCTCGTTCACAGTACGTGCACCAAGACTTCCACCCACAAGAAGAATGGTTTTCTTGTCGGGATCAAGTCCAAACTGCGACAATGCAGCCTCACGCGTGATGTCGGATTCGAGTAAAGTCTGACGCACGGGATTTCCCGTCTTCACAATCTTGTCAGCGGGAAAGAACCGCTCCATACCATCGTATGCCACACAAATCTTTTCCACTTTGTCAGCAAGATGCTTGTTGGTCATACCCGCATACGAGTTCTGCTCTTGGATGAGACAAGGAATACCCATTGCAGCAGCGGCATCGAGAGTGGCTCCACTGGCATATCCTCCCACTCCCACGGCAGCCATCGGACGAAACTCCTTGATAATGGCCCTTACCTGCCGCTTGCTCTTGAGATAGTCAATGAGCACGCCTATGTTCTTAGGCGACCACAGCGGGCGTATAAGTCCTCTGACGGGCAGGCCCTTAATCTCATATCCGGCAGCAGGCACTCTCGTCATCTCCATTCTTCCGAGGGCACCTACAAACAGAATCTTAGCCTCAGGACGCAGTGTCCTGATGGCATTGGCTATAGACACAGCGGGGAAGATGTGCCCGCCAGTGCCACCGCCACTAATGACTATTCTCAGTTCTTTACTCATATCTCTGATATCTTTGTGCAAAATTAATAAATATCTTTGTTATATTCGCATATTAATCGAATAATTTTCATATTTCAAGTGATTTTATGACTTAGATGTCAGTATTTTCCACTTTTTCCGTCACAAACTCCTTTTTCTTCTTTGCCGTACGGCTGACGCTCAGTATCGCTCCGATATACGCACAGTTGATAATCGTTGACGTTCCACCCTTGCTGATGAGTGGCAACGGCTGGCCCGTAACCGGCACAATCCCAACAGCCACAAGCATATTGGCAGCAGCTTGGATGACAAGCATCATGGCAAGCCCCATACACAGGAAGGCAGGGAAATTATTGTCGCAACGATTGGCTATCCTTGCCGTACGGAATAGCAATACGATATATAAGAACACCACCAGGGCAGCCCCCTCAATACCCATCTCCTCGATGATGATGGCATAGATAAAGTCAGAGAATGCCTGTGCGAGGAAATCTCGCTCGACAGAGTTGCCGGGGCCTTTGCCGATTACATTGCTCGACACAATCGCAATGTTTGCATGAGCCACCTGCGCGTCCTTGTCCAAATCGTATTTTTCAGGCGGCACTTCCTTGTTGTCGGCAAACTTATTGATACGTCCCTTCCATGTGTCAGCCCTATGGAACAATTTCTCTATGGCATTCCGTTCCTTCTTGGGTTTTTCCACTGCCTCAACCTTTGTGAGTTTTTCATTGTCCTCTGTCTTGGTATCGTTTCCGACAAGTTCTATAAGCAGTACGGCAAACAATCCCAATGCCACACAAAAGCCCGCCAACTTGACCAACTGGATATTGGGGACCCTCCCTATGAACATCAAGAGAAACATCGTTGTAAACAACAGCAATGCCGTTGACAGGTTTTCGATTCCTATGAGGAATATCATCGGCAATGAGATGATAAGTATATACTTAAATGCCTTTTTGTCAGCACCTCTTTCGGTCTGCATTGCTGATAATATCTGCGCCTCTGCCAATATTATCGTTCCCTTGGCTATCTCGGACGGCTGGAAGGTCTGACCTCCCAACTCAATCACTCGGTTTGCTCCATTTATCGACTCTCCAGCGAAAAGCACCCATAGCAGTGTGGCGAATGATATCAATATCAAGAATGGAGTGGCAAGTTTGAAGTATCGGCAAGGAACATTGGTTATGACAACGGCAATGAATCCGCCGACAGCAAGCATCAAAGCGTGCTTCGTTATAGGCATAATGAAGTTGTTACTCTTATACGTAAGGTTGCTGGATGCGCTGAACACTTCCACCAAGCTTATCATACAGAGTATAAAAAACACTATCCAAATGACCTTGTCGCCCTTGAATATATTGCCAATAGTCTTGTTCATATATAATTATTTTTTAGGGGAGTTCAAGGAGTTCAAGGAGTTGAAAGGAGTTAAAGACAATAGTCTTTTCGTCCCATATCTCATAGTCAAAGCATACGTCCTTTAACTCCCTTTAACTCCTTTAACTCCCATAATACTCCCTTAATACTCCCATAATACTCCCTTAACTACAACTCCCTCACCAAAGTCTTAAACTGCTCGCCCCTGTCTTCCATATTCTTGAAGAGGTCGAAGCTGGCGCAACATGGACTCAACAGAACAGTCTCCCCCGGCTTTGCCAATTCATGGCATGCAGCCACACACTCAGGCATCGAATGAGTATCGCGCACGGGAATACCCAAACCATCAAAGAAACCATGCAGCTTGGCATTGTCAGCTCCAAGATATACCAAAGCAGAGCATTTCTCCTTGACAAGGTCCTTGATGGCATTGTAGTCGTTGCCCTTGTCCTTGCCTCCGAGAATAAGCACCACCTTGGTCTTCATGCTCTCAAGGGCATACCAACAGGCATCCACATTAGTTGCCTTTGAATCGTTGACGTATTGCACTCCTCCCACCTTGGCCACCTTCTCCAATCGATGCTCCACACCGGGGAAATCTCCAAGGCTCTGGCTTATCACCTCTTTCTTGATACCTGTAATATTCGAGGCAATACCGGCAGCAAGACTGTTATATATGTTATGCTTGCCCGTAAGACTCAGGCTCTCCTGCTCCATATTAAACGGTGTGGGCTTCTCTATCTCGTATTCACCCTCCTCAATATATCCGATACTTCCCTTTTCCTTCAACTCAGAGAACGGATATTGCACCGCCTTTATATCATATTTTGACAGTTCCCGGCTTATGATAGGGTCATCCTGCCAGTAGATGAACGCATCCTGTGGAGTCTGGTTCTGAATGATGCGCATCTTGGAGTCCACATAATTCTGCATACAGTGATCATATCTGTCAAGATGGTCAGGCGTGATGTTCAGCAGGATGGCAATGTTTGCACGGAAGTCGTACATATTGTCCAACTGGAACGAACTCAGCTCGATGATGTAATATTCGTGCGGTTCCTCTGCCACCTGCAATGCTAAGGAGTTGCCGATGTTTCCAGCCAGTCCTGCATCATATCCCGCCTCCTTGAAGATATGGTAGATGAGTGAGGTAGTGGTGGTCTTGCCATTACTTCCCGTGATACATATCATCTTGGAGTTTGTATATCTTCCTGCAAACTCTATCTCACTGATTATATGAATACCTTTAGCGATGATTTTCCTTATCATCGGAGCCTCATTGGGTATGCCGGGGCTTTTTATCACCTCGTCGGCATTCAGGATTTTCTCCTCCGTATGCTGTCCTTCCTCCCACTCAATGTTGCGGTCGTCAAGCTTCTTCTTGTATTTATCCTGAATCCTCGACATATCTGAAACGAACACGTCGAAGCCTTCCTTCTTGGCAAGCACAGCGGCACCTGCTCCACTCTCGCCTGCACCTAATATAACTATTCTTTTCATATATCTTTTATATTTTTATCTCCCCAAATTAAATCACCTTATCTTTAATGTAATTATTGTCAAAGCCGCCATGATAATCGTTACAATCCAGAAACGTACAGTAATCTTTGACTCATGGAACGGATGATGCGGCCAACCTTTGAATATATACCTGCTGGTGGCGTCGAGTTGGGAGTCGAGCTTGCGGAAATTGTCGTGGATGGGAGTCGCACGGAAAACACGCACCCGCTGTCCCTTGCGTTTCTGAATCTTAAACCACTGCGTCTGGATTATCACACTCAGGCTCTCCACGAAGAATATGCCGCAGAGTATCGGCAACATCAGCTCCTTATGTATGATGATGGCACATACCGCTATGATACCTCCAATAGTAAGCGAGCCCGTATCTCCCATGAACACTTGTGCCGGATAGGCATTATACCACAGGAATCCTATCATCGCACCCACAAAGGCACAGATGAACACCACCAGTTCCTCGCTGCCCGGAATATACATGATATTCAGATATGCTGCATATTCTATATGACTCGAAACGTATGCCAATATTCCAAGAGCCACACCTATGACAGCGGAATTGCCGGCACACATGCCATCCATTCCGTCGTTGAGGTTTGCGCCATTGCTTACCGCAGTCACAACGATTATAGTCATGACAACGAATAGAATCCAGCCTGCCGCCTCCTTGTATTTACCGCAGAACGCCATAATCTCGGCATAATCGAGGTTGTGGTTCTTTATGAATGGGATAGTGGTATTCAGGGATTTCTCAGCCTTGCTCTTATACTTCACCACCATCTCCTGCCCCTGGCGTTCCATGGAGACATTCTCGCGCATCACCGCATCCGGACTGAAATAAAGCACAAGCCCCACTATCAATCCTATCGACACCTGTCCCACAATCTTGTATTTGCCTTTCAGGCCTTCCTTGTTGCGGCGGAATATCTTGATATAGTCGTCAAGGAATCCGAGGAAACCAAGCCATACCGTGGTGACTATCATGAGTATCAGATAGATATTCCTCATACGCCCAAGCAGCAACACCGGCAGCAATATAGCCACTATGATGATGATGCCTCCCATTGTGGGCACACCTTTCTTCTCGACGCCAAACGGGTCGATGCTCGCATCGCGCTGGACCTCAGAGATATTCCGGCGCTTCATATACTTGATAAACTTCTCGCCGAACCACGCGGATATTATCAGCGACAATATCAGCGTCAACAGGGAGCGGAATGATATATAAGCCCAGATATGCGCCCCGGGAATATCATACTGGTCGAGAAACCTAAACAGATAATACAGCATAATTCTTATTTGTTTTTACTGGAATATCTTCCTGACTTCCTCGCGGTCGTCAAAATGATGCTTCACACCCTTAATCTCCTGATAATCCTCATGTCCCTTGCCTGCAATGAGAATCACGTCGCCCTTCTCGGCCATCATGGCTGCGGTGCGGATAGCCTCGCGGCGGTCGGCTATGCTGACCACCTTCTTCATCTGCTGGGCATTCAGTCCGGCAAGCATATCGTTGATAATGTCCTGCGGCTCCTCAAAACGGGGATTGTCGCTCGTGATAATCACACGGTCGCTCTGCTTCACTGCTTCCTGTGCCATCAGAGGACGCTTGCCCTTGTCGCGGTTGCCGCCTGCTCCACACACGGTTATCACCTTGCCCTTGCCGTCAAGCACCTCATGGATGGCATTCAATACATTCTCCAAGGCATCCGGAGTATGGGCATAGTCAACAATGGCTGTCACACCCTCCTTGGAGCGGATTGGTTCCAATCGCCCGCTGACGCTTCTCAGCGTACTCATTATCAGGAGTATGTCCTCAGGATTCTTGCCGAGCATAACGGCTGCCCCATATACGGCAAGCAGATTGCTGACATTGAACTTTCCGATAAACTGCACTCCTACCTCCCTGCCGTCGATATCAAGATACATTCCTTCGAAATGGCACTCGATAATCTTCGCCTTGAAATCAGCGAGAGTACGTGTTGAATATGTCTTCACCGTTGCCTTGGTATTCTGCACCATCACCATTCCGTTCTTGTCATCGGCGTTGGTGATGGCAAATGCAGTCTTGGGCAGGCTGTCGAAGAATGCCTTCTTGGCATCGCGATAGTTCTCGAATGTCTTGTGATAGTCAAGATGGTCGCGGGTGAGATTTGTGAACAATCCACCGGCAAACCTCAACCCTCCGATTCTCTGCTGTGCAATGGCATGGCTTGAACATTCCATAAAGGCATATTCACATCCCGCCTCAACCATACGCGCCAGGAGTCGGTTCAGTTCTATCGGGTCGGGGGTGGTGTGGTCGGCGGGTATTGCCTCATCCTCTATATAGTTGCAAACAGTGGATAACAATCCGCAACGATGTCCGAACTTGCGGAACATATTATATAATAAGGTGGCGATAGTAGTCTTGCCATTAGTGCCTGTCACACCCACCAGTTTCAACTTTGTTGACGGGTCGCCATAGAACATAGTCGCCACGGGACCCACGGCAGCCTCTGTTGAAGCCACCTTTACGTATGTCACACCCTCATGACGTTCTTCAGGCACTTCTTCACAAAGCACTGCCACAGCACCCTGTCCGATGGCCTTGGGGATAAACGAATGTCCGTCAACCTGTGTGCCTCTCACGGCAACAAACAGATGTCCGGGCTCGATGCGCCGGGAGTCTATGTTCACTCCCGTAATGTCCGTGTTGGCATCACCTATGATGTCAGCCGACTTCACTTTGCTTAACAACTCGTTTAATTTCATATTCTTATATTTTTATACAATTTTCATTTTGTTCGGAGAGTTCAAGGAGTTTACTCCATTTCCAACTCACACCATTCGTTTTTCTTGACGATACTTCCCGCCGGTATGCTTTGGCTCTTCACCTTGCCCCTGCCCGTTATACGGGTTTTCAGTCCGCGGCTTTCAAGCAGATACACGGCGTCGCTCGCTCCCATGCCTACAACATTCGGCACCACATTGCGGTAGGTCTTCATTTTCGTCAGCCCCACGTCTTTTTGTTTTCTCTGGGCGGTTCCCCAGATGGGATTGTTGCCCGTGGCGTATGAACCGTCCCATTGGCAGTCGGTTTTCACTCCGAGATGGCTCAACACATAGTCGGCAGCCAACACATTTCCGTTCTTCACGTCAGGAATGAATACCGACGCCGAATCCCGCGCATCCTCCACACTTAGTTTCAGATGTCTCGCCATTATCCCTTCCGCGATATGATGGAATACCACTCCGCTCATACCGCCGCCAGATGCCGGCAATCCCGATTTCTGGATACACACTATACATGAGTATCGGGGATTGTCTGCGGGGAAATATCCGGCAAAGCTCAGCAAGTAATGCGTTATGCCCGTCTTATATCCCCCGGCACCCTGCGACACCTGTGCCGTACCGGTTTTACCCGCCACCTTGAACGAACTGGAGCCTGCCTTGCGTCCAAGTCCCTGGCTTACCACATGCTCCAGGATAGTCTGCATCTCCTTCAGTGTCTTCTCCTTGCATATTTGCGGTTTTATCACCTCGGGCGGAAACTCCTTCACCACCTCGCCGTTCTTCACCACCTTGGATATGAATCTCGGTTTCATCATCTTGCCGTTGTTGGCTATGGCATTGTAGAAGGTCACTGTGGATATCGGGGGTATCTGTGTCTCATAGCCTATGCTCATCCATGCCAATGCCGTCTTGCTCCAGTTGAGATACTGCCCGCGCGAGTTTTTCTTAGGCATACGGATACGGGGCGGCGTCGATCCGGCAATAGGCAGATGCAGGTCGGAGGCAAGACCCGTCCTGTATATTCCCTCCACGAATTTCTCGGGATGATTGTGGTAGTGTTCATCTATGATACGGCTGATGCCTATGTTCGAACTCACTTCGAGTGTTCGCGGCAGGCTAATCACCTGGTATCCGCCCCTGCGCCAGTTGTGGTCTTTCATGTCCCTTCCGTACATGTTCCATACTCCACAACCGGTGTCCACCTTGTAAGTGGTGTCCACCACCCCGTCGTCGAGGGCCACCATGATGGATGCCGTCTTGAACACGGAGCCCGGTTCGAGCAGGTTGCTCACCGCCAAGTTCTTAATCTCGCGGTATTCCCCATCCTCGCATTTGGTCATGTTCACCATAGCCTTCACGTCGCCCGTAGCCACCTCCATGACGATAGCCACACCAGCGTCTCCATGCACCTGCGGGTCCTTGAGTTCCTCTATAAGCGCGCGCTCGGCAAGGTCCTGTATTCCCACATCAATAGTGGTGATAATGTCACAACCATCCACAGGAGCCACAACTGGAATGTTCATATACGTGTTGAGCACCTTGCGCCTATGGGTAAAGCCGTCTGTACCCCTTAGTATGGAGTCGTATGCAAGTTCAAGTCCGCAGCGTGCGGTATCCTTTGCCCCGAACATGTCCCCCACTGTACGTCGCGCCAACGACCCGAAGGGCCTACGGCGCGAGTTGAACTCCTCGCAGTGGAATCCGCCTTTATATCGCGACAGGTTAAACACCGGAAGCGCCTTCACCGCGCAATATGTGTTATAGTCGATGCGTTTTGGCCATATGGGCCAGTTGCGCGCCTGTTTCTTTCGTCCCTTCTCCAGGTGAGCCTTGAATTCCTCCACACTCTTTTCCGGGAAGATGCTGTTGAGTCCCATGCATATAGAGTCCATCTTGACCACAAGCAGGGAATCCTTTTTCTCGCCACCCGCAAGAAAGTCCATGAAAACCTTGTATTCGGGAATACTGCTCGCCATAAGCTGCCCGTCACAACTGAGAATATTGCCCCTGTTGGGTTTCACGGTGACACTGTCGCGCTTCTGTCGCGACGCCACCTTTTCCCAATAGTCTTTCTTGGCGGTCATGATATAGGCAGCCTTGCCCACCACCGTGAAACCGATGATGGTCAGCACCACCGCAATGATGAAATATCGCGGCATCACCTTGTCATTCTCGAACTTGCTCATATCTTCTTTCCCCCTTTACCTCTCAGGTACATTAATTATATATGGCGGCTGGTCGGACGCCTTCAGCAGGCTGTCGTTGTTTTCCTTTAGCAACTTCAGCACGTGGCTCTCTCGGCTACGTTCCGTCAACTTGCTGGATATCGACAGGGCACGGTATTTTGCATCCTTGAGTTCCGTTTCCAACTTTGCAATCTTTATTATATCCTGCTGGCACTGATATCTCGACGCCACGTATGCTATGATGAACACCACGGCAATGACAATCAGCCACAACTGTCGGCGTACAAATTCAGCATTCAGGATGTCGCCACCCAAAATCATCTTCAGGCTCAGTTGCGTCGTGGGCTTGGAGTCTTCCTCGCTCACTGAGTTCTTCAGCTTCTCAAGGGCGGAGAGCTCGTTTTTAGTCTCCTCCTTTTCAGCTTCCGTCTTTCTCTCTTCCGTCTTTTTCTCTTCTGTCTTTTTCTCTTCTGCCATGGCTTACATCTTTATTTTCTCAGATATCCTCAACTTTGCACTGCGGCTCCTGGGATTGGCCTGTTGCTCTTCATTGTCGGGCACTATCACCTTGCCTATCATCTTCAATGGAGTGTTAATCCTTCCGTAGAAGTCCTTATCGACCTTTCCCTCGGCATTGCCGGATTTCATCACGTTCTTCACGATGCGGTCTTCAAGTGAGTGGTAAGTTATCACCGACAGGCGTCCGCCCTCTCCGAGACACTCTACAGCTGAGCGCAACATGTCGCGCAAGGCATCCATCTCGTGGTTCACCTCTATGCGCAGTGCCTGGAAGAGCTTTGCCATATCCTTTTTGGCTCGTTCCTTTGGCATCAGCTTTTCCACCGCATCCATCAGCTCGCCCGTTGTCGCGAATGGCTTTATAGTCCGCTGTTTCACTATCGCAGACGCCAATTTGCGCGAGTTTTTCAGTTCGCCGTAGAGATAGAACAAATCGGCGAGACTTTCCTCTTCATACTCATTGAGCACATCTGCGGCAGTCATACCTGCCCTCTTGTTCATCCTCATGTCTATCGGAGCGTCAAAACGGAATGAGAATCCACGCGTCTCGTCGTCAAAATGATGACTTGACACCCCCAAGTCTGCCAACACCCCGTCGATATGCTCCACTCCGTAATACCTCATCCAGTTTTTCAGATACCTGAAGTTGCTCCTTACGAAAGTGAACCGCGGGTCCTCACCCAAGCTCCCCTCGCCTCGCGAAGCATTCTTCTCGGCATCAGCGTCCTGGTCGAAGCTATACAGATGTCCGTCGGCGGAAAGTCGCGACAATATCTCTCGACTGTGCCCCCCGCCCCCGAAGGTTACATCCACATAGATGCCCCCCGGCTTGACATCAAGCCCGTCAACACTCTGCCCAAGCAGCACCGGTATATGATATTCTTCATTCTTCATTCTTCACTCTTCATTCTTCATTCTTCACTCTTCACTCTTCATTAAAATCTGCAGCGCCTCTCCAAATGCCTTGTCATCCATCAGCGATTCCTCAGCCTTCTTCACGGCCCATATCTCTATCGTGTCCCCCATTCCGATGAACCTCACGTCGGATTCGATATCCACCGCCTTCATGCAGCGGCGGGAGATGAGGAAGCGTCCGTTACCGTCAAGAGTCACCACCTCGGCTTCAGCCACAAACTGGCGATACACCTGCTGATGCTGACTGTTCCAACGGTTAAGTCGCGACCTTAGCGCATCCAACTGCTCATTCCATACGCTCTCGGGATAAAGCACAAGGCAAGACTGAAACACGTCACGCCTGAGCACAAGACTCTCCTCGCCCGATCCCTGTAGAATCTTGCGGAAGACAGCCGGCAGGAACACCCTGCCCTTGGCGTCACATTTCGCTTCAATATTACCCAAAAATCTCATACGTACATAATACTATGCAGAAATTCGCCACAAAGTTACTAACAATTCCCCACATTCCACCACTTTTCCCCACTTTTTTATTATAATTTATGTTAATAGCCAGTTTTGGTCACTGTTCTGCTAATATTATTTAAACACAGACAAAAACTTTGTGGCCTATGTTAAAAAAGCAGCCTTGCTGCTCTCTGTATCTTCAGACAGCGAAAAAAAAAACTTTGTCCCTTCGTGTCTTTGTGTTTAAAATAAAAAGATTCGATGAATACCAAACAAAAAGTCGTTTTGCGTTAAAATAAAACAAAATACGACTATTTTTATACTTTTTGACTATTTTTTTTAAGAAACAGAACGATAATCCAAATATTTAGACTACCTTTGCCCACGATTGTCGCAATATTGAGAGAAAGAAGAAATGGAAAAGACCATAGACATCGACAAGATACTGAAAGGTAAGTTAGGAACGAAGACAAAATTCGTTCCCCGGTTCCTTGTGTCTTGGCTTAAGAAGACCATCCACGAGGACGAGGTGAACAAGTATCTTTGGGAGAGCCGTCATCTGACTGGCACCGAGTGGCTGGAGGAGTGTGTCCGCTATCTGGACATGACACTGGAAATCACAGGCGAGGAGAACCTGCCCGACAAGAACGACGGACGGCTTTACACCTTTGTCAGCAATCATCCCCTCGGCGGGGCTGACGGTGTTGCCCTCGGCTCCATCATAGGCAGGCATTACGACAGCAGATTCAAGTATCTCGTCAACGACCTGCTCATGAATCTCCCCGGACTTGCTCCGCTTTGCATACCCATCAACAAGACGGGAAAGCAAAGCCGCAACTTCCCCGCAATGGTAGAAGCCGGATTCCAGAGCGACAACCACATACTGATGTACCCCGCAGGCATCTGCTCACGCCGTCAGCCCGACGGACAGATTCGCGACGTGAAATGGACCAAGACGTTCATCGCCAAGAGCATTGAATACCAGAGGGATGTTGTGCCAATACGTTTCGGAGGCCAGAACTCCGACTTCTTCTACAAGCTCGCCAACTTCTCCGACAAGCACATCAAGAAGGTGAACATCGCCATGCTTTTCCTTGTGGATGAGATGTACAAGAACGTACACAAGACCTTCGAGGTGAAAATCGGCAAACCCATCCCATGGCAGACCTTCGACAAGTCAAAGTCCGCCACAGAATGGGCACAATATGTCAAGGACATCGTTTACAAACTCTAATATAAATACAACCAAATAAAAAAAGTACCCAACGAGATGGAACAAGATATTATCAAGCCCGTTGACAAAGAGCTGATCAAGAGTGAACTCACACCGGAAAGACAACTCAGAATGACCAACAGAAGTCATAACGAGATATACGTCATCGACGCCCACAACGCGCCCAACACCCTCAACGAGATTGGGCGTCTCAGGGAAATTGTATTCCGCGAGGCTGGCGGAGGAACGGGCAAGGCTCTCGACCTCGACGAATTCGACACGATGGACAACTGCTACAAGCAGCTCATCGTATGGAATCCCGAAGCCGAGGAGATTATCGGAGGATATAGATATATATTAGGTAAGGACATTGACTTCGACAAGAATGGGCAACCCATTCTTGCCACAAGCCACATGTTCCATTTCTCCGAGCGTTTTCTTAAGGATTACATGCCTTGGACCATTGAGTTGGGGCGCAGTTTCGTAACCCTCGAATACCAGAACACCCAGAAGAACCCGTCAAAGTCGCTCTTCGCCCTCGACAACCTCTGGGACGGACTCGGTGCGCTGACAGTGATCCAGCCCGACGTCAAGTATTTCTTCGGCAAGATGACCATGTATCCCTCTTATATCCGCAAGGGTCGCGACATGATACTTTACTTCCTTAAAAAGCATTTCGAGGACAAGGACAATCTCATCATCCCGATGAACCCGCTGAAAATAGAGACCGACCCCAACGAGTTGGAGGCTCTCTTCAGCGAGGAATCATTCAAGGAGGACTACAAGATTCTCAACCGCGAGATACGCCAGTTGGGCTACAACATCCCGCCTCTCGTGAATGCCTATATGGGACTAAGCCCCACGATGAAGCTCTTTGGCACTGCCATCAACGACGGTTTCGGCGATGTCGAGGAGACCGGCATCCTCATTGCCGTGGATGAAATCCTCGAGGACAAGCGCATGCGCCACATCGACACATTCATCAAGGAGCATCCCGAGGCAATGAAAATCACAAGCGGAGCCAACAACGTGATTTACAAGGAGAAATAGCAGGAGATTTCAATTTTATGCTAAAGAGCCATATCATCCATTGAAAGCCCCTCCATACGTATCGCCTTGTTCTTGAATATGTGGCGTTGCATCTGGGCAACCTTCTCAGCCAGACGCGCAGGATTATACTTCTGAGCATTGCGCTTCACTTCGTATGCCTCCACATCTCCATCAATAGTTTCTGCCACTATGTCAATCTCGAAATCATCCTGATTGCCTTTGGCATTCTGACCTCCCGACTTCCACCATCCGCCAATCCGCAGGTAAAGGCATGATTCCATCATCTGCTGGCGGAACCACCTCTCCAATGCAATACCCGAGAAAACGGTATAGTCCTCCCTCATGATTTTCTCCAAGGCCTGCATGTTCTGAAGTTCGATGAGAGCCGAATAACGATAGATGTACCTAAACCAAAAACGGAAGAAATTGTCCTGAATCTCAAACCGCACGGTCTGACTTCCCTCCTTTGCACCTATCGGGCGTTTCTTGCGGATGATGCCATAGTTTTCCTCCAGCACCTTCATCTGCCCGCCAAGGCTCTTCATGCCCGTGGCAGCCTCTATTTCGCTCTGAGTCACATCGCCACGGGCAATCTGTCCCAAGATGCTAAAATACGTGCCATACTGCTTGCCAAACTCCTGGATTAGGATGCTCTTGCCCTCATTCACAAAGAAACTGTCGCCCGAGGAGCATACGAAGTGAATCATTTTCTTGACATCAGTACATCCATTATTCATCAGCAATTCGATATATCGGGCCACTCCACCCGTGATGGTCCATAGCGCCAGTAAATCCTCGGAAGAGTAGTCTGACTTATAATCGCTGAGTATTTCGCACATAGTGCGGGTGGTGAAAGGCATAAGGCGGATGGTGCAATCGTCACGTCCGAAAAGAGGCTGCCCCTCATCCTTGAAAATCTTCTCCATCATACGGAAGATAGACCCGGATACAATCAGGCAGATGTTGGTATCCTTCTTGTATTTGTCCCAAAGCTCCTGCATGTCGCTAAATACGCCGGAGTTCACATTGTCCCACTCCTGAAACTCGTCCATAAACACGGTGAAGCGCCTGCGTTTGCCAATCTCCAACAGCAACTGCATCAGCCCGCGCATCGTGCTGATTCCTTCGGGAACAAACTCACCCATTTTTGCCCGTACTTCTTCTGCAAAAGTGTGCACCAACACACTTTCCGTCTTTCTTCCAACAAAAAAATACAAACCGGGAGCTTCCTGCTCAGTGTCCTGCATCAGCCTATACACCAAGCTCGTTTTTCCCACACGCCTTCTGCCGGTCAGCACCACAAAGCGTGAGCAGTCATCGTATGCTTGGCGCTGAACCTCCTTCAGCCTTGCCATCTCTTGAACTCTGTCATAGAACTTCTTCATACACCTCAAATTTTATAGCCGTAAAATTTATGGCTGCAAAATTACGTATTTTTTCTGACTTCGCCAAATATCAATCCATAAAAACACTAAATTCCCAACAATATTTCTCCAATTCTACCCCATGAATCACATAATGGATTCGTATTAGCTTCAAAATCTTAACATTATAATCAATGTTAGTCTCTTGATTGTCATCATACTATCAATATTTTTTTCAGTCATAAAATAGTAACTATTCTGCAGCCCTCACAAGCAACCCATTAATGCTTAGAGTGTAAGGAACGCATCATCTACCATTGCCTTGGGATAAGCAATAGTTCTAATTATAATTATTCTGCGGCAAAGTTACGCATAATAATTGAGAATACCAAGGAAAACAATAAAAAAATCCCGAAAAGCCAAGCAATTCGGGATTATACCAAGATCACAATGTAGGCTCCACGCTCTTTATCGTTCCGTCCTCGTTGAAGTACAGCCTGTCGATGCACACCTCACGGTAATAGCCGGCTGGTTGAGCGTTGTGGGCGAGTCGCTCATGGTGTATCTCACGCGGTATTCGGGGACGGGCGAAAAACACATAATTATAACGATTGACAAGGTAGAACAACAAATAAAAAGGGGAACGCCATTTGGTGTTCCCCTAATTATTTATCATTATTGTGGATTAATCTACAATCAGATTCTCACCTGTCATGTCGGCGGGCTGCTCAAGTCCCATGATGTGGAGGATTGAGGGAGCCACGTCGGCAAGGCGACCGTCCTTCACTGTTGCCGAGTTGTTGTCGGTGACATAGATGAAGGGCACGGGGTTGAGTGAGTGGGCTGTGTTGGGCGAGCCGTCCTCGTTGACCGCGTTGTCGGCATTGCCGTGGTCGGCAATGATGATTGCCTCGTAGTCGTTTGCCTTTGCTGCCTCGATGACGTCCTTCACGCAGTTGTCAACTGCCCAAACGGCCTTGGCGATGGCGTTATATACACCGGTGTGTCCCACCATATCACCATTAGCGAAATTCACCACGATGAAGTCATACTCCTGGGTGTTGATGGCACCCACGAGTTTCTCCTTCACCTCGTAAGCCGACATCTCGGGCTTGAGGTCGTAGGTGGCAACCTTAGGAGAGGGCACGAGGATGCGGTCTTCGTTCTCGTACGGAGCCTCGCGTCCGCCGTTGAAGAAGAATGTCACGTGGGCATACTTCTCGGTCTCGGCTGTGTGGAGCTGCTTGAGTCCCTTGGAGCTGATATACTCGCCAAGGGTATTGGTGACGTTCTCCTTGGGGAAGATGATGTTCACGCCCTGGAACGATGCGTCGTAGGGAGTCATGCAGTAGTACTGGAGTCCGGGGACGGTCTTCATTCCCTCCTCGGGCATATCCTGCTGGGTGAGCACCTGAGTAAGCTCCTTGGCGCGGTCATTGCGGAAGTTCATGAAGATAACAACGTCGCCCTCCTGGATTGTTCCGTCAACGGTGGAGTTGTTGATAGCCTTGATAAACTCGTCGGTGACGCCCTCTGCATAGCTTTCCTCCATGGCCTTCACCATGTCGTCGGCCTGCTTTCCCTTGCCCTCGACGAGCAGGTCGTAAGCCTCTTTTACGCGGTTCCATCGCTTGTCGCGGTCCATTGCGTAGAAGCGTCCGATGATGCTTGCGATGTTGGCGTCGTTCTTGGCGCACACGTCGGTGAGCTGCTGGATGAATCCAACGCCGCTCTTCGGGTCGGTGTCGCGTCCGTCCATGAAGCAGTGTACGAAGGTGTTCTTCAGTCCATACTCCTTGCTGATTTCGATAAACTTGAAGAAGTGGTCGAGAGAAGAGTGTACACCGCCGTCAGAAGCCAGTCCCATGAGGTGAACCTTCTTGCCGGTCTTCTGAGCGTATGAATAAGCGTTTACCACCTGCTCGTTTTTCAGGATTGAACCGTCCTTGCAGGCGCGGTTGATCTTGACGAGGTCCTGGTAAACGATGCGTCCTGCACCGATGTTGAGGTGACCTACCTCAGAGTTACCCATCTGTCCGTCAGGCAGACCGACGTTTTCGCCAGAAGCCTGCAGCTGCGAGTGGGCACTAACAGCTGTAAGATAGTCGAGGTAAGGTGTCGGCGTGTTGTAGATTACGTCACCCTTGCCCTGCTTTCCGATTCCCCATCCGTCGAGGATCATCAGTAATGCTTTTTTTGCCATAGTCTTAAATATATTAATTAAAATTTCGCATATTATCAACTTTTGGAGTTAAAGGAGTTAAAGGAGTTTAAAGGAGTTAAAGACATTAGTCCTTGCATCCATTGAGGAAGTTCTTAGGGCCGAAACATACGTCTTTAACTCCTTGAACTCCCTTAACTCCTTTAACTTCCCCTTACCTACGTAAGTTGAGTCAATTTATTTAATGATTCTTCTTTCGGGGTGCAAAGTTACTGCAAATCACCGATATTTCAAAATAAAATGCACTTTTTTTGTATCTTTTCTTATTTTATAGGCAGTCTTGAGATTTTTTTTTGTACCTTTGCAGTCGAATTAAGTAATGGAGTTAAGGAAGTTAAGGGAGTTAAAGGAGTTAAAGACGTATGTTTTGACTATGAGAAACGGAAGCGAAAAGACTATTGTCTTTAACTCCTTGGACTCCTTGAACTCCTTGAACTCCCCAGAAGTTGAATATATATTATAATATAAAAAATGGAAAAAATCATTCTAACAGGAGACCGCCCCACGGGCAAGCTCCACCTTGGACACTACATCGGCTCGCTCAGGCGACGCGTTGAACTGCAGAACAAGGGCGACTTCAGCAAGATGTTCGTCTTTATGGCTGACGTGCAGGCTCTCACCGACAATGCCGACAACCCCGAGAAGATTCGCCAGAACATCATCGAGGTGGCTCTCGACTATCTCGCCGCAGGTCTCGACCCCGAGAAATGCACCCTCTTCATCCAGAGCCAAATACCCGAACTGGCAGAATTGACCACTTATCTGATGAACCTCATCACTGTGAGCCGCGTGCAGCGCAACCCCACTGTGAAGACCGAGATAAAGATGCGCAACTTCGAGGCTAACATCCCCCTCGGCTTCTTCTGCTATCCCGTGAGTCAGGCTGCCGACATCACCCTCTTCAAGGCAACAACGGTGCCTGCCGGCGAGGACCAGGAACCGATGCTTGAGGTGACACGCGAACTCGTTCGCCGCTTCAACCAGACTTATGCCCCCGTGCTCGTGGAGCCGGAGATTATGCTGCCTGAGAACGCCACGGCACGCCGTCTGCCCGGAACCGACGGCAAGGAGAAGATGAGCAAGAGCCTCGGCAACTGCATCTATCTCTCTGACTCGGAGAAGGAGGTATGGAAGAAGGTGAAGAAGATGTCCAACGGTGCTCCACGCATGTCGATGGACGAGCCGGGAAACCTCGAGGGCAATGCCGTGTTCACATATCTTGAGGCATTCAGCTGCGACGACGACTTCGCCAACTACTGGCCTGAGTTCAAGAATCTCGACGAACTCAAGGAGCACTACGTCAAGGGAGGAATAGGCGACGGAACATGCAAGAAGTTCCTCAACACCATCCTCAACAACATGCTCGAACCGATGCGCCAGCGTCGCCACGAATTTGAGCAGGACATTCCTGAGATATATAACATCCTGCGCAAGGGCACAGAGAAAGCCCGCGAGACTGCCGCCCAGACCATGGCTGAAGTGCGCGAAGCCATGCGCATCAACTACTTCGACGATGCCGAGCTAATCCGCAGCCAGGCTGAGAGATTCAAGAGCCTATGATTTTTTATTAAACACAGAGACACGGAGTCACAGAGAGGTATTTATTAATACAGAGAAAAACTCTGCGACCTTTACAGCTGAAAAGAACGCCCTGAAAGGGCAACGAGCACATAGCCCAGGGCAGAGCGAAGCGACACCCTGGGTTTGTATGAATACGTGTGGGAACGCCCTGAAAGGGCAAAAGCGTAATTGCGGCAGTGTATAACGCTTTTGCCCCTTCAGGGCGTTCTTTCGTAATCACATCAAAAAAACCCAGGGCGTTGCCCTGGGCTATGAGCTTTTGGGCTTTCAGCCCGCCTTGTGATATTTTGGGGATCTCAGCCCGCCTTGTTGAAATCTCAGCCCGCCTTGTTGAGATTTGCATAAGAATGTTCAATATTCAAAAGGGATATCGAGTTGAGTGTCGCCAAGGAGATTGAAGGAATGGCGATGATATGGGGTGATGCCGTATTGCTTGATAGCCTCGCGATGTTTCTTGGTGGGATAGCCCTTGTTGCCACGCCAATCGTATTGGGGATATTCCTCGGCAAGACCGTTCATATAGTCGTCACGATAGGTCTTGGCGAGGATGCTGGCGGCAGCTATGGAGAGATACTTGCCGTCGCCCTTTACTATTGTGGCGTAAGGCAAGTCGTGATATGGCTTGAAGCGATTGCCGTCTATTATGATTGCCTCGGGACGCACGCTAAGGTCATCGAGGGCACGGTGCATGGCGAGGATACTGGCATTGAGGATGTTTATCTTGTCGATTTCCTCGGCAGTGACAATGCCGACAGCCCAGGCGATTGCATCACGCTGGATTACCTCGCGCAGGGCATAGCGCCGCTTCTCGGTGAGCTGCTTGGAGTCGTTGAGGTCGGGATTGCTGTAGTCGGTAGGGAGGATGACGGCGGCAGCATATACACTGCCAGCAAGACAACCTCGTCCGGCCTCATCGCAACCAGCCTCTATCAGAGATGGATGATAATAAGGGAGCAATGAGGACATGGCAATCAGAACATTTGGGAGACACGGGCGATACCATTGGCGAGGATGTCGATTTCCTCTTTGGTATTATATAGGGCGAAGGATGCACGCACGGTGCCCTGAATGCCAAGACGATCCATAAGGGGTTGGGCGCAGTGATGACCTGTGCGCACGGCAATGCCAAGGCGGTCGAGCAATGTGCCCATGTCGAGATGATGGATATCCCTGACGAGGAACGACACCACGGCATCCTTATGACTGGATGTGCCGAAGATTCTCATTCCGTCGATTTCGGAGAGTCGCTGCATACAATAGTCGGTGAGTTCCTTCTCATGTGCTGAGATATTGTCGAGACCGATAGACTCGATATAGTCGATGGCTTTAGCGAGTCCGTGGGTGGCAACATAGTCGGGAGTGCCAGCCTCAAACTTAAACGGCAATTTCTCGAAGACGGTCTTCTCGAATGTCACACTCTCTATCATCTCTCCTCCACCCTGATACGGCGGCAGTCTATCGAGCCACGACTCCTTGCCATAAAGCACACCGATACCAGTGGGGCCATACATCTTATGTCCGCTGAATACAAAGAACTCACAGTCGATGTCCTGCACATCAACACGGAAATGGGGAGTGCTCTGCGCTCCATCCACAAGCACGGGGACACCATGTTCATGAGCAATGCGGGTGATTTCCTTCACGGGATTTATCGTACCAAGAACATTGCTCACATGGGCAATGCTCACCAACTTGGTTCGCTCGTTGAGCATAGCCTTATAAGCATCCATATCGATGTCACCACACTCGTTCATGGGGATGACACGTATGGCAATGCCACGCTTTGCAGCCTGCAACTGCCAGGGCACGATATTGGAATGGTGCTCCATCACCGAAACTATAACCTCATCGCCTTCCTGCATAAATTCCTCGCAGAAGGAGGAAGCCACAAGATTAAGTCCTTCAGTGGTGCCTCGTGTGAATATTATCTCATTCACACTGCCGGCATTGACAAAACGTCGCACAGTCTCGCGTGCAGCCTCGTGCAGGTCGGTAGCCTGTTGTGAGAGATAATGCACTCCACGATGCACATTGGCATTGACGTTGAGATACTCATCGCGCATGGCGTCAAGCACACAGAGCGGTTTCTGTGTGGTGGCGGCATTATCGAGATAAACCAACGGCTTATCATACACTGTCCTCGACAATATCGGGAAATCCTCACGTATCTTATTTATATCGTACATATGTTTTATTTGCAAATTTCCATTTATTTATATTTATATAGCGAAATGCAATTAGATATTTTATTTCTTGAAATATATTCTATTCATTGTAAGTATTATGGATGTTATTTCTGCAATTACCGCCAACGGCATACAATATATTACAGAATTTATGAAATCCATATGCAAATAATATATACAGAACTGTAATGGTATGTATATTATTAAAAAACCTACTACTACACAATACGTAAATGGCAGAGGCTCTTTTTCCAACCATATTTCGTGCTCACAATGATTACATGTTGTAGAATATTTTGTTCCTCGTATTATATACTTAAAACAATTACTTATTGACACCTTTTTATGACAATATGGACATTCCCTTGTTTTCATCTCATAATTACATTTAAATACGCGACTAAATCTATTTAATATATTTCGTGAACAATAACTCCTTATATTAATTTAACTTGCCACATACCCCATCTATATAGTCTTCTTAAATTATTTACATAACTTGCAACCCTCGCACTTGCTCAATTCGCCACGGAACCGCTTTTCGACGAGATGATGCAGACGATCACGAAGGGGCTCAAGCTTTATGGTGTCAATCACCTCATTGACGAATGCAAATTCGAGCAGGAGCTTTGCCTCCTTCTCGGATATGCCTCGCTGACGCATATAGAACATGGCGGCATCGTTGAGCTGACCTACCGTAGAACCATGACTGCACTTCACATCGTCGGCATATATCTCGAGCATGGGCTGGGTGAACATCCTTGCCTCGCGGGTGGCACATATATTCTGGTTGCGCATCTCGGATGATGTCTTCTGTGCACCGTGGCGCACGAGCACCCTGCCGGCAAAGGCTCCTGTGGCCTTCTCGTCGAGTACATATTTATATAACTGACTGCTCGTGCAGTGGCTCACCTTATGGTCGATGACGGTGTTGTTGTCCACATGCTGCTCCTTGTCGGCGATGACACATCCGTTGAGCACGCACTCGGCACCCTCGCCGCTGAGAGTGAGGTCAAGACGATTGCGGGTGACACCATTGTGAAGTGTGATGACATTGTGATTCAACCGGCTGTCAGCCTCCTGGTTGACATACAGATTGCTGACACGCACGTTCTTGGCATGAGTTTCCTCAAGGCAATAGAGATCGAGCGAGGCATTGCGCCCCACGTATGCCTCAATCACCTGGGTGGCAAGGAAATTGCGGTCGTCCGCAGCATGGTCGCAGAAGAGCAGTTTCACCTCCGCTCCATCTTCCACCACAATCAACACACGTCGGTTAACCATAAGATCGACATCAGAGCGCAGGATATTTATCACCTGTATAGCCCTGTCAACCACCACATTCTTGGGCACATAGACGAAGAGTCCATCCTGTGAGAGCATCGTGTTGAGGGCGGTGACAGCATCGCCGTCAGTCTTGGCAAGCTTTGAATAATGTCTTGCGATGACATCGGGATTCTTCACGGCATGTTCTTTCAGAGAACCGACAATCACACCCTCGGGAAGCGGTGCCTTGGGGGCGTTTTTGGCATAAAAACCGTCATTCACGACAAAATAGAGCGACGTACTCAGATTTGGCACGTCACACTTGAATGCGTCGTATGGATTGACAGGAATGTCGAGACGGTTGAGATTCAAGCCATAGTTAGGCTCAAAGAGCTTCGCCATGTCAGTATATTTATATCTCTCCACCTTTTTGGAGGGAAATCCCTGACTCTTGAAGTCCTCGTATGCCTTGTCGCGCACGGCGTTCATAACCTCCGCGCTATGACTGCAAATCATCCCACGACATTCGTCATATAATTCAGTATATTGATTCGTCACTTTTCAACATTCAATATTTCAATCTTTCAATCTTTAATCTCCTCCTTAATCCAGTCGTATCCGCGCTCCTGAATCTCCTTTGCCAGCTCAGGGCCTGCGGTCTTCACGATTCGACCTTTATAAAGGACATGCACCACATCGGGCTTGATCATCTCAAGAAGTCGGTCGTAGTGGGTGATAACAATGCAACTGGTCTCGGGAGTGGCGAGTTTGTTGACACCCTCTGCCACAATGCGCATGGCATCGACATCAAGACCCGAATCGGTTTCGTCGAGGATAGACAGTTTGGGTTCGAGCATAGCCATCTGGAATATCTCATTGCGCTTTTTCTCACCACCCGAGAAACCCTCGTTCACCGAACGGTTGGCAAGCTTTGAGTCGAGTTCCACGATAGCCCTTTTCTCGCGCATGAGTTTGAGGAATTCAGCGGCGTTCATAGGTTCCTTGCCCTCATACTTACGCTTCTCGTTGATGGCAGCTCGCATGAAGTTTGTCATTGAGACACCTGGAATCTCCACCGGATATTGGAACGAGAGAAACAGGCCCTCGTGGGCACGATCCTCGGGTTTCATGGCAAGCAAGTCCTTGCCGTTGAACACTGCCGTTCCGCCCGTAACCTCATAGAGCGGATTGCCCACAAGCACGGCACTGAGAGTGGATTTTCCGGAACCGTTAGGTCCCATGATGGCATGGGTCTCACCGTCTTTTATGGTGAGATTGATGCCTTTCAATATTTCCTTGTCGCCAATCTTGGCATGTAAATCTCTAACTTCTAACATAATTCTTCATTGACTTCATTTAATTCTACCCCACCGTCCCTTCAAGCGAAACGCTCAGCAACTTCTGTGCCTCAACGGCGAACTCCATCGGCAACTTGTTGAGCACCTGCTTGGCATAGCCGTTGACAATCAGTCCCACGGCTTGTTCGGTCGGGATGCCGCGCTGGTTGCAGTAGAAAAGCTGGTCTTCGCTGATTTTGCTCGTGGTGGCCTCATGCTCCACGATAGCAGTGTCGTTGTGGATGTCCATATAAGGGAAGGTGTGCGCACCGCAGTCACTGCCCAAAAGCAGGGAGTCGCACGACGAATAGTTGCGCGCGTTATCAGCAGAAGCAGTAGCCCTGACGAGACCACGATAGGAGTTTTGGCTATGACCTGCAGATATACCCTTGGATATGATGGTGCTCTTGGTGTTCTTTCCGATATGGATCATCTTCGTGCCGGTGTCAGCCTCCTGATAGTTGTTGGTGACAGCCACACTATAGAACTCTGCCACGGAATTGTCGCCACGGAGCACACATGAGGGGTATTTCCACGTGATGGCGGAGCCTGTCTCCACCTGTGTCCATGACAGCTTACTGTTCACACCCCGCAGTTCGCCGCGCTTAGTAACGAGATTGAGCACGCCGCCCTTGCCTTCCTCATCTCCGGGATACCAGTTCTGCACAGTGGAATACTTCACTTCGGCATTGTCTTTGACTATAATCTCAACAATAGCCGCATGCAACTGGTTTTCATCGCGCATAGGGGCTGTACATCCCTCAAGATAAGACACATAGGAGTCATCATCGGCGATGATGAGCGTGCGCTCAAACTGTCCTGTGTTGCGGGCATTGATGCGGAAATAGCTGCTCAGCTCCATCGGGCATCTCACCCCCTTGGGGATATACACAAATGAGCCGTCGCTAAACACCGCACTGTTGAGAGCCGCAAAGAAATTGTCGCGATAAGGCACCACGGAGCCCAAGTATTCGCGCACGAGGTCGGGATGGTCCTTGATGGCATCGCCGATAGAGCAGAAGATGATACCCTTCTCGGCAAGTTTCTCCTTGAAAGTGGTCTTCACCGACACTGAGTCCATAATGGCATCCACGGCGACACCGCTCAATGCGAGCCGCTCCTCAAGGGGAATGCCCAGCTTGTCGAACGTTTTCATCAGTTCGGGGTCAATCTCCTTGTTCTCCTGTTTCTTTTTCTGCGCCAAAGGGTCGGCATAATATGATATTGCCTGATAATCAATCTCAGGCACATGCACATGCCCCCACTTGGGTTCCTGCATGGTCTCCCAGTGGCGGAAAGCCTTCAAACGGAAGTCAAGCATCCACTGCGGCTCTCCCTTTTTCTCAGATATTAGCCTGACTACATCTTCGTTGAGACCTTTATCTATTATCTCGGTATGCACGTCGGTGGTGAAGCCATACTCATATTTCTGCTCCGCCACCTGACGTACAAATGCGTTTTTGTCTGTCATATTATAACTTCTGCTGCACCTCAATCTCAGTGAATGTCTCGATAATGTCACCTTGCTGGATGTCGTTGTAGTTGACAAGCGAGATACCGCACTCGAAGTTGGCGGCAACCTCCTTGACGTCATCCTTGTAACGCTTGAGGGCATTGATGTCTCCTGTATGCACCACGATACCATCACGAATGAGGCGAGCCTTGTCGGAGCGGTGAACCTTTCCTTCGGTGACAAATGCTCCTGCAACTGTTCCGACCTTGGAGATGCGATAAACCTCGCGCACCTCCACCTGGGCGGTAAACACCTCTTTCTTCACCTTCTCCAACATTCCCTCCATTGCCGAGTGGATGTCGTCGATGGCATCATAGATTACTGAATATGTATTGATTTCCACACCCTCGCGCTCGGCAAGACGCTTGGCGTCGGCTGAAGGACGAACCTGGAAACCTACAATCATACCATTCTGTGCCGTGGAGGCAAGCATGACATCGTTCTCCGAAATCTGACCCACTGCCTTCATGATGACATTCACCTGAACCTTCTCGGTTGACATCTTGATGAATGAGTCGGACAATGCCTCCACTGAACCCTGGGTGTCGGCCTTGACAACAAGGTTGAGCTCGTGGAACTCGCCGAGTGCCACACGGTGGGCAATCTCCTCAAGCGACAGGGTGGTGGTGGTGCGAAGGCTCTGCTCGCGCTGCAACTGCATACGCTTGTTGGCGATGTCCTTGGCTTCCTGCTCTGTCTCCATAATATGGAATGAGTCGCCTGCCTGGGGCGCACCGTTGAGTCCGAGAATACTTACCGGCTCTGAGGGTGCCGCCTGCTCCACGCGCTGGTTGCGCTCATTGAACATTGCCTTGATGCGTCCCCAAGCCGTACCGGCGATTACGATGTCGCCCTGCTTAAGGGTTCCGTTGCTGACAAGCACCGTTGAGGTATATCCCCTACCCTTGTCGAGTGACGACTCAATGACCGAACCCATGGCCTTGCGGTTGGGATTGGCCTTGAGGTCGAGCATTTCTGCCTCAAGCAGCACTTTCTCCATCAGTTCGTGTACTCCAATACCCTTCTTGGCGGAGATTTCCTGACACTGATACTTACCGCCCCACTCCTCCACAAGGAGGTTCATGTTGGCAAGGTCCTCACGTATCTTGTCGGGATTGGCTCCCGGCTTGTCTATCTTGTTGATGGCGAACACCATCGGCACATTGGCTGCCTGGGCATGGGCGATAGCCTCCTTGGTGGTGGGCATTATCGAGTCGTCGGCTGCAATGATGATGATGGCGATGTCAGTGACCTGTGTACCACGGGCACGCATGGCGGTGAACGCCTCATGTCCCGGGGTATCAAGGAAGGTGATGCGGCGTCCGTCGCTCAATTTCACATTATACGCTCCGATGTGCTGGGTGATACCGCCGGCCTCACCTGCAATGACGTTAGTCTTGCGCACATAGTCGAGAAGCGAGGTCTTACCATGGTCAACATGTCCCATCACCGTGACAATCGGTGCGCGCGGAACGAGGTCGTTCTCGTCGTCCTCGGCTTCCTGTATGGCCTCGCTCACCTCTGCGCTTACGTATTCGGTGGAGAATCCGAACTCGTCAGCCACGAGATTGATGGTCTCGGCGTCAAGACGTTGGTTGATGGACACCATGATACCCACGCTCATACATGTACCGATAACCTTGTTCACCGGCACATTCATCATGGTAGCAAGCTCGCTTACGGTCACAAACTCGGTGAGCTTCAGTGTCTTGCTCTCTGCTGCCTGCTCCTGCATCTCCTCGTTCAGGCGCTCCTGCACGGCCTCGCGCTTCTCACGGCGATACTTTGCTCCCTTCTTGTTCTGGTTCTTGTTGGTAAGGCGTGCCAACGTCTCCTTTACCTGACGTGCAACATCCTCCTCATTCACCTCAAGCGGCTTGGGCTGCTGACGGTTTTTCTTGTTCTTCTTTCCGCCGCCGTTGTTATTGCCGTTGTTGTTACCACCGTTATTGTTATTATTGTTGTTATTATTCTTGTTCTGGTTATTGTTGTTTCCGCCGCCCTTGTTCTTCTTCTTTTTCGAACCGCCGTTGTTTTCGTTGGCAGCAGCCTCAATATCCACACGCTCCTTGTTGATGCGCTGGCGCTTTTTCTTCTCGCCGTGCATTTGGGCAGCCTTTTCCTCACGCTCCTTCCTGCGCTCCTCCTTGGATTTCTTCTTCGGGCGAGTGCTCTGGTTGAGGGCTGAGAGGTCAATCTTTCCAAGCACGTTCACCTTCGGGGCAAGTTTCTTCTCGCTCTTGAGGGTGAAGATTTTCGGACCGTCCTCCGTCTGCGTGTTGGAAGATGCAGCAACCGTTTTCTGGGCAGGATTATTCTGTTGCACAGGCTTTTGCTGTTCAGCTTTGGGAGCGTTATTATTCTCCGCTTTCTTCTGCTCTGCCCTTACCTCAGGCTTGGGTTCAGGCTTGGGCTGGGGTTTTACCTCAGGCTTAGGAGCGGGTGCCGGCTGTGGCTTGGTATCTGCGGCAGGCTTTTGAACCGGCTTTTCAACCGGTTTTTGCTGAGTCTCTGTATGCACCTCAGCCTGAGCCACTGCCTTAGGTTCCGGTTTCTCAACAGCAGGCTTGCTTTCGGCAGACGGACTGACGGCAGCAGTCTTCTGCGCAGCTTGATTGTCCTGAGCAGCAGATTGCTTGGCGACCTGAGGCTTGCCCATAGCATCGAGTTCTATTTTCCCGACAGGCTTGAACTTCTGCACCTGTGTCACCAAGTTGTTGGCAGATGTCACTTTCTTTTCGGATTTCTTCTCCTTGCCTTTTTTGGCGAACATCTTTTCTGCCTCGTTCTTTATGTCTTTGTCGCCCTTGAACTGGGCGACGAGAGCATGATACTGCTCGTCGGAAATCTTGGTACTGAGATTGGCATCATCCCTAATCTCTCCAAGACTTCTTTTATTTTTCAGGAAATCAACTGCCGTTTGAAGTCCTATATTCAATTCAGTCAATACTTTATTTAATCTGATGCTCACGATTCTTATTATATTAAAAAATTAAAAATTAAAAAATTATAGCTTCGCTTATACTCAACTTAAGGAGTTAAAGGAGTTAACTTCCCCAAAACTCCATCGTTTTTCACTGCTCGAACTCTGCCCTCAGCACTGCGAGGACGTTGTCAACAGTCTCCTCCTCAAGGTCTGCCTTCTCTATCAGCATCTCTCGCGGAGCGTTGAGCACAGCCTTTGCCGTGTCGAGTCCGATTGCCTTGATGGCATCGATAACCCACTGGTCAATCTCGTCGGAGAACTCGTCGAGATAGATATCCTCGTCAACCTCGCCCTCGTTCACCACGCGGAATACGTCGATGGTGAATTCGGTGAGCATACTTGCCAACTTGATGTTCATACCGCCACGGCCTATGGCAAGCGACACTTCCTCGGGCTGGAGATACACCTCGGCCTTGTGGTTCTCGGTATCGAGGGTGATGCTTGTCACCTTGGCAGGACTGAGCGCACGCTGGATGAAGAGCTGCACATTGCTGGAGTAGTTGATGACATCAATATTCTCATTGCAAAGCTCGTGAACAATGCCGTGCACACGGCTACCCTTAACGCCGACGCAGGCTCCAACAGGGTCGATGCGGTCGTCATAGCTCTCAACTGCCACCTTGGCGCGGTCGCCAGGCATACGGGCCACACGGCGAATGGTTATCAGGCCATCGGCTATCTCAGGCACCTCGGCCTCAAGAAGCCTCTCAAGGAACACGGGAGCAGTGCGGCTAAGAACGATGCGGGGGTTGTTGTTCTCGTTGTCAACCCGCAGGATGACAGCCTTCACTGTCTCGCCCTTGCGATAGTTGTCACCGGGAATCTGCTCGCTCTTGGGCAGATGAAGCTCGTTGCCCTCGTCATCCACGAGAAGCACTTCACGCTTCCACACCTGATAAACCTCGGCACTCATAACCTGGCCAACGCGATCCTTATACTTGTTATAGAGAGAGTCGTGCTCCAGTTCAAGAATCTTTGACGCCAAGGTCTGGCGAAGGTTGAGGATGGCACGGCGACCGAACTTGCTGAAGTTCACCTCCTCGCTCACTTCCTCACCAATCTCGTAGTCAGGCTCTATCTTCTGGGCATCCTTGAGTGATATTTCCTTGTTCTCGTCCTGCACCTCTCCATCTGCCACAACGATACGGTTGCGGTGAATCTCGAAGTCACCCTTGTCAGGATTGACGATGACGTCAAAGTTCTCGTCACTGCCGAATATCTTGGCTATCACATTGCGGAAGCTTTCCTCAAGAACGCTAACAAGCGTGGTGCGGTCGATGTTCTTGGTCTCCTTGAACTCCTGGAAGGTCTCTATCATGCTCGGACCCTGTTCTTCTTTCTTTGCCATAGTTTTTCTTTACTTGAAACTTAATAAGTATTTTGTATATTTTATATTGTCCATATTGAATGTCTTGTCAACCTCTACGAGCTGGGGGCGCTTCTTGCCTTCGAGCTTCTGCTTCTCCTTTACAGTGACCACAAACTCACGGCCTTCCACCTGCTTGAGCACTCCCTGCACCTTCTTGCCCTCGGCGTCGAGCACCTCCACGTCCTTGCCCACGTGGTTCACATACTGCTGCTCCACCTTGAAGGGCTGGCCTATGCCCGCTGAGCCCACTTCCAGTTCATAGTCTCCAAGCTCCTCGCCGAGACGCTCCTGCATAAAACGGCTCAGTTCGGCACAATCCTCAATCCACACCCCGTCGGCATGGTCAATTTCCACTACGATACGGTCGTCGGGAGTGAATGTCACATCGACGAGAAAATAGTCGTTACCAGACAACCATTCTTCTACAACTGTCTTTACTGTGTTCCTTTCTATCATAAGTCTTATTACACATTATTAAAATAAAATGAGGGACTTTCGAGAAGCCCCTCATTCCACTGAACGGGTGCAAAGTTACAAACTTTTCCGCGAACAGCCAAATATTTCTGCAATAATTTGCATAAAAATCGTATTATTTTCCTTTTGGCGACAACAAACGGGCATATTTTTCCTTGTCGAGCAGCAGCTCGATGGCTTTTTTCGCCTGGGTGTCATAGCGCAGATCGTTCTCTATGGCTCCTGCCTGGAAATAGTATGCTGCCACTATGTCGCCCTCGATTATCTGCTTTATCGTCTCCTTGTTATGTTCAAGGTCTCTTGCCACGTCGTGCTTGAGTTTCTTGCGCAGGGCGGCAAACTCTTCCTTGGCGTCTTCATAATATCCCTCGAACTTGGCGAGTTTCTCCAGTTCTCCAAGCGACTTCTCTGTCACTGGGTCATAATTGAAACCGCTGTCAATAACCTTCTGCTTGAACTCCTCGAAGTCTGCATCACTCAGACGGAACTCACGCGCCGGGGCAATGGTGGGATGCTTGTCGATATATTCAACCACATAGTCGAAGAGCACCTCCATCGAGTCGAGCCTGTCGAGATACAGTGCCACGTTGGGCAATGTGTCGGGCCTCACCTCTATATCGGGCTTGATGCCGCCACCATCCCTTACCTCGCGCCCGTTCCTTGTATAAAATACGCGCGTGAGGCTGTCGGGGATATATTCCTTGTATCCCCCTGCCGAATGTTTGTAGTTTATTGCTTGTATGCAACGCCCGCTCGGGATATAATAATGGCTTGTGGTCACCTTGAGGTTGCCATTATACGGGAGGTCTATCGGCACCTGCACCAATCCCTTGCCGTATGTTCTCGTGCCTACCACAAGTCCGCGGTCGAGGTCTTGTATCGAACCGCAGGTAATCTCGCTTGCCGATGCCGTCTCCCCGTTCACCAGCACGACGATTGGCATGATGGTGTCTATAGGCTCAAGACGTGTAGTGTATTCCTTGTTTGCCTGCTTCAGTTTTCCCTTGGTCTCCACAAGTGTGATGTTCTTGGGCACCCACATATTAATAATGTCTATTGCCTCAGCCAACGAGCCTCCCCCATTCGACCTTAAGTCGAGCAAAAGCGAAGTCGCGCCCTTTTCCCTCAATTCAATATATGCCCTACGCATACCCTTTGCCGATCCGTCGGTAAACTGGTTGAAGTTGATATACCCCACATTGCCTTCGAGCAAACCGTAATATGGGATGTCGGGCATCTTGATATTCTTGCGGGTAATCTTGAAGGTCATGGTTTTTCCGGTAGTGGGGCGTTTAATCTTAAGCGCGAAGGTAGTCCCTGGCTCTCCCCTGAGATGCTCGCTGACGTACGACACGTTTTTGTCCGTCATAGTCGAGTCGTCAATACTCAGGATGATGTCGCCCTTCCTGAGTCCCACCTCAGCGGCAGGCATACCCTCGTAAGGCTCTTCAATCACCACTCGCTTCAGCTTCTGGTGATAGCGCACAATGGCACCTATGCCTGCATATTTTCCCGTGAGCATCATCTTCAGGTCCTTTGTCTTGTCTTCGGGATAATACTCGGTATAAGGGTCAAGGCTCTTTAGCATAGCCGTAATACCATTGCCGATAACCTCCTTTGGATTGAGGATATCAACGTACATCAAGTCGAGGTGCTTGTATATATTATTAAATATGTCCAAGTTCTTCCCCACCTCAAAATTGTGGTTTTTCTGTTTCTGAGCCGATGCGGAAGCCAAAACAGTCATCACAACGGCGATTGTCATCAGTAATCTTCTCATTTCTCTGTTTTATGATTTACGGGTGCAAAATTACTGCATTTAGGCGATAAAACACACGATTTTCCGTGAATTTATGTTAAATACGGCAATTTTCTGAATTTTTTCCCGAAAAAGTTTGGTAGTTTCAAAAATTCGTCGTACCTTTGCATCGCAATTCAGAAATGAGGCGCAAAACACTGCTTCAGTAGCTCAGTTGGTTAGAGCACATGACTGTTAATCATGGGGTCGTTGGTTCAAGCCCATCCTGAAGCGCAAGGTGAAATTGAAGTCCTGCAAGTCGAAAGATTTGCAGGACTTTTTTAGTATATAAAACTATTATCAGGAAAACTGTAATTACCTCAACTTTCTAAGGTAAAACTATACCGTTGTATTCAGGCAAAGCAGTCCCAACAGGTTTATGAAAAAAAATGTTTGAAAATATCATTCACATTCACACTATACATTTAAACCGCTGAATGATAGGGTATTAGGTATGTGAAGGATGTATGAAGGATGTGAAGGATATGGCGAAATTGTATCATTTTTACTTGATTTTCTCATGATTTTGGTGCTATTTCTTTTATAATATCTATACTTGAACTATGCACCTTACTTGTTAATGCCTACTGTAGTTGGATATAAACAACAGCAGTTGTATGTTGTCCACTACAGTTGATATAAATATATTAAACAGGTATCTACAATACGGTTACAACACGTGTTCGATTTATATTCCGCAATGGGGAACTTATATTCCGCAGTGGAGAACGGACGTTCCGCAGTGGAGAACGTCTGTTCCGCAGTGGGGAACAGAGAATGAAGGCGGTATGATGACATAATTACAAGTGCTATGATGACATAATTACAAGTGGTATGATGACATAATTACAAGTGGTATGACACTACTAATATAAATAGGTGGTATGAGAACTAATGGACTACTGTTTTCAAACCATTACATTATTCTATGCACCAAAGTCGGTGCAACTCCAATTTAGAGATATAGTTGCATTGGAGGCTCACCGACTTTGGTGCGGAGTAGCATCGGACTTAATGCGAAGTAACAACATTAGTAGTTAAGACAAATGGATAATATTGCATATTTTATCTGTGGTATTGAAAATTCTGATACTATCTTGACATCTTTTTGCATTTTTTCGGTTATAAAAGAACAACTTATTGATTTTTTGTCTAATTTTGCGGCGAAAATGGAAAATGTACGCTGAAAATCGTTCTATCCATTACAAAACTTATTAAAGATTAATACATTATAAATAGATTATGAACAAGATTCTTAGCCTTGGCGCAATGCTGACGATAGCAGCTGGCGCAACATTCATGACCTCGTCGTGCTCAAGCAACGACGATCCAGGTAACTATGAGAGTGTAAAACAGCAGAATTTCAAACAGTCTTTCATTAAAGAGTTTGGAAACATCGCATCAAACCACAATTGGGGATTCTCCAATGTAGCCGTGTCCAATTTCGGACAGACAAAGACAAGGGTTGCCGCGCCTAACTCAAACCAATGGTTTGACCCCAACCAGAATTACAAACTGGTGAAGCCTGACTACATCACCGACCGCGAGATTGAAGTGGTTAGCCAGTGGTTCAAGGATCACAAGAATCCGGTTTCTACACCTGTAAACCTCACTGACTTCTTTGCATTGCAAGTATATAACGAGAATGACCAGACCTACTCAGGAACAGACAACAACGGTCAGAATCAGACTGTTATACCTGGCGAACACATGGACTGGATTTGCGTTGATGAGAACGGCACAGAAGCGCATATCTACAACCTTAACTCCAACACACCGGCTTATCAGGAGCAATACCAATCAGGTTCATTCCCAACAGTCGGCATCCAGTATATGCAGAACAGCAGCTCAGTAAAATGGGGATTCAAGGATTCATACGGAGACGAGAACACTGTAAAATGGGATTACGTGATATGCGCCATCGAGGTTGACGGCAAGGTAGGATATTATGTAGGCTACGACTATAGTACAAGGAAGTCATCCTCAAGATTGGAAATCGCAAAGGACGGCTACTACAACGACCGTATCCTGAAGATTGTGCCCGCAGTACACACTACACAGCAGAGAATCATCGCCGAGGACCTTGGCGCATCTCAGGGCAGCGACTTCGACTACAACGACGTCGTGTTTGACGCTTTTGTATATTCAACTTGGAATGGAGTCACAAATAGAAGTGAAATCCGCGCCGCCATCACTCTTCTTGCCGCAGGCGGTACACTTCCTATCTATATTGGCAACGGTGACGACAGATTCGAGGTGCATGAGGCATTCGGAGTTTCAACTTCAACAATGGTTAACACCAAGGCCGGACACAAGAGCGACTACGCCCCTGTGCAGAAGGACATCTTCGTTGCAGTGAATGACTGGACAACATTCGACATAAACAACATCAAGGTGGAGGTGCAGTATGGTGCAGGCGACTCTGCAGTATTGGTGACTCTCAATGGCGAGGCTCCACAGAAGATTTGCGTGGATCCGTCATACGAATGGTGCGACGAGTATGAGAAGATTTCCAACAGATATGCAAGATTTACCGAATACGTAGGTAATCCATCTCTCACTTGGTATTAAATTTATATACATAACTCGTATTAATATGGCTGCACATAGGCTTTCGGGCTTATGTGCAGCTATTATTTTGACACCTTTGCGTATTTTGCCACACAAAACTAATGCAGTGGTACTATTTTGACAATTTTCATCATTTTTTCTAAATATAATTAGGTGAATAGAAGATTAATTTGTAATTTTGCAGCCATAAAACAAGTCGAGACAATAATAGTAACAAGTTAAATCGAATAAATAAACAAGTCATTATGAAAAGGTCCATTAGATTCGGCTCTATGATTGCCATAGCAGCCACTGCCGCCCTTATGAGCTCATGCTCGAAAGGTTTTGATTTCTACGACCCTGTGCAGGACGTCACTCAGAAGTACTCGCAGAGTTGGAAGGAGACATTTGGAGAGATAGACTCCAACCAGGACTGGAACCTGGCCACTCAGAAAATTGTCAATATCAATGTTGAAGGAACCAAAACCGTGCAAATCCTGACCGGCAATCCCTATCTCAACGAGGGCAAGCTCGCAGGCTCATTCACCGTGACCGGCAGAATCACCGCAAAGGTTGACCTCAGCAAGGACACGGAGGTTATCTATGTTGTGCAGAGAAACGAGGACGGAACAAAGGATGTGAGAACAACACGTATCAGCGAGGACGGTACATTCAACACCGACTTCACGGCAGCTCTCTCAGCAACAAGAGCAGCGACAAGAGCAGGAAGCAGAACTGCAACGGAAATCTCTACAGTCGTACGCTCTACTCCTTATGCTTCTGGTCTTTATTGTTGGAAAGACCAATGGCATAATTATCACTCTCTTTGGGATGATGCCACAACTACTAAGAAATACAACAACTGGGGTGACAAGTATTACTATGTAGCCGACAATGCACAACAAAGTAATGTTAATCTCGACCAAACTCTTATGACTGCTATCAATGAGATTGTGCCTGAGAATCAGAAGACCTCATACTATAATACTATCATTAAGGACGTTGACCTTGTTGTTAGCGAAGAAGGCCCTGTTACTCTCACTTGCGCAGGAGCTACCACTTCAAATGCAGCTGCCATCGGATATTACATCTATACCAACAAAGCTGTTGACAACACCGACATGGCATGCCCAGACTATCTTACCGAGGATTGGCTAATGGAGAATGGATATACAGGTCAATACCCCGGATATAAAATCGAACAGCGCACTGGTGTAACCGACCCACAAAAGCTTGCCGACAAGTTTATCCTTATCCCTAATGTGCAGAATGTAAAGCCATCTCAGAGCGGTGATACATATTCATGCAATACGTACAAGCTCCTCTACAAGGACGCTAATGGAAATGTATCAGAAACATTCCCCAAGGGCACCAAGATTTCATTTTTTGTAGTGCCTAACGCAAACTGCTCGGACGCAACCTACATTGACGCACAGAGAACCGTGTTCTCATTTGCCGACATGAACGTGGATGCACACAGGACGAATATCGACTATAGCTATTACAGGGACTTTGACGCAAGCACGTACGCCACTTCACATGCTGCCACATTCAAGGTTCAGGATAAAATCGTCATCGGATTTGAGGACGCAAATGCCTACAACAGCCAGGACTTCGACTATAACGACTGCGTGTTCGTGCTTGACGGAAACTTCGACGAGGACATCATTCCCGATCCAATTCCTGAGGAAGACCCAAAGGAGAACTCATGGATTATCGCCTGCGAGGACCTCGGCTCAACAGATGACTACGACTTCAACGACGTGGTGTTCGAGGTTAAGCACGTATCAGGCGAAACCACAGCCACCGTCACTCCGTTGGCAGCAGGAGGTGTATATGCCAGCCATATCACATACGACTACGGCACAAAGGAGTTTGGCGAGACCCACGAACTGCTCGGAAGCTCAGTGGGAGCCAATGGTCTTTATCCTATGATAAACACCACAAGCATCACTGCAACCGGCAAACCTCAGACGATTACAGTTGACACCGACTTCTCAGTGGCTGAGGACATGGGAGGATTCGGCATAAGGGTAAATACAGGTACTTCCCTGTCTGCAATACTAATCTCCGCACCGTCAACAGGTACTGCTCCTCAGATGTTCTGTGTGCCCGCAACATGGAGTTGGCCGAAGGAGCGCATAGGCATCGAGGAGGCTTATCCATCGTTCAGCAACTGGAGTGCCGACAGCAACGACATTGAGTGGTATAACAGTCCTGCGGATGGCAAGACTATCAGATAGACAAGGCGTTTAACAATAATCTATAATACAAGTATTAATAATAACAATTAACGCAACCTTACGCGCGATGCGACATAGGTTGCGTTTTTATTTTATTTATCAATAATATACCATATTGGCAGACTGTGGCTTGTTGTACCAGTCGTTGCTGCTCTCGCGGTTTCGCGCCCAATATGCGAATCCGAGATATGCGCCTGCAAGGACATTGTCCTTGTAAATGCCGATTTGCGTGCCTTCAACGGGATAGCGGAACCTGCCGGGAATCATCAGTGCCCAGGGATAGTTGTTGTCATATACGCTGGCTCCGTCGGCAGTCTTTGCCGCCCATTCCTTGGTAATCTCAGCGGTTTTGAAGGGTTGGGTATGCACTTCATACACCGATGCGTTGTATTCCTCAAGGATAAACAAATCAACGTCACTTATAGAGAAATTGTTGAAATCATTCTCGTCATTCACTATCACCCTGAAAGTCTGCGACTTTGCGTCCATGGCAGTTGCAGTCTGGTCGGTAACGTCGGTCTTTGTATTAAAATACAGACGATAGGGCAATGCCGACATAGTCATACCGCCCGATATGAAATAGTGGGCATCGTTGAAGACGGGGATAACGATATCATTGGTCTTGGGCATAACCATACATTCATTGGTTTCGCCGAATTTGGGCAGCATGTCCTGTTCGCCATACTGTGCGAAGAAATAGAAATCATCGCCCGACCTCTCATACGTCGGCACTTGCGCCAACTTTATTCCTGAAAGGCGCATGGCAGCCGCTATTCTTGTAAAGGTGCCCACGGCACGCAGCGACACCTTGATATCGACATACCCGTTTCCGCTTGCCTTGTCCCTTGTCTTGTCAATGGAGACATCCATCACCGCGTCATTGAAATCGCAGTCGCCTGGCTGGGGGAAACAATCCTCGAAGCAGAAAGTGTAAGGCATCGGAGTCTTAAAGACTTCGGAAGAGGCGTAAAGGCTCTCGTCGGATGCGTCTGACGATGAGAACACTATGTCAATCAGATTGCCCGAGAGCGGCACTTTCTTCACATGCAGATTACCATTGGCATCCTCAATGGCAATGAACAGCTCCTTCTGTATCGAAGGCACCGTCAGGGATATACGGTAGGTGTTCAGTCCTTTAACATAACAGGTGTTCAACAATCGGGAGGAAGCGTAGGTCGGGTTTTCGGTAAATACCCTAAGTACGTAAGAATCAGAATATCCGATTCCCACTTGCAGTGTGTATTTCTTAACAGTTGACCAATCCTGCGCAGGGTCAATATCTTGAATAGGAAAAGAGGTCTCTACAAATTTTATGTAGTCTTCCTCATCGAAGAGGTTACTCTCTTTACAAGACGTGGCGGCAAACATCAATGATGCAAGACCCACGATTGGCAATAAGCTATTTTTCATCATATTCATATTATATATAATAAGGTATTAATGGTGCAAAGTTATAAAAAAAAAACGATATGCAAGGATTTTTCCGCGTTTCTTTTATATAAGATAGATATTTTTTAGTCTTTTTGCCGTATTTTGGGTGAATTTATTTTGTTCTTAGACAAAAAAAGGTTATCTTTGCAGCATTGTTCTGAACAAGATATTTAGGTATGGTATTAAATTATATTTGGATTGCGTTTTTCGTCGTGGCATTTGTCATTGGGCTGATTCAGTTGGTGTTCTTCGGAAACTTCGAGGTGTTTCCGGCAATGATGGACTCCACGTTTGCCTCGTCGAAGACTGCATTCGAGATTTCGCTCGGTCTTACGGGCGTGCTCTCGCTATGGTTGGGAATCATGAAAATCGGGGAGAAGGGCGGTGTAGTCAATGTACTGGCACGAGTGCTGAGTCCCGTGTTCTGCAAGCTGTTCCCGGATATTCCCAAGGGACATCCCGTGACGGGCAGCATCTTCATGAATATCGCCGCCAACATGCTCGGACTTGACAATGCGGCGACACCGCTTGGACTAAAGGCTATGGAACAGTTGCAGGACCTGAATACAAAAAAGGACACCGCCACCAATCCCATGATTATGTTCCTCGTGCTGAACACCAGCGGACTGACTCTGATACCCGTGAGCATTATGGTATATAGGGCGCAGATGGGGGCGGCACAGCCTACCGACATCTTCGTTCCCATCCTTCTCGCCACATTCTTCTCCACCTTGGCGGGTATCATCGTGACAAGCATCTACCAGCGCATTAACCTCATCAACCGCACCATGCTGCTGACTCTCGGCGGAGCATGTGTAGTGGTGGCATCAGTGATATGGGGGTTCAGCCGCATGAGCAAGGAGCAGGTTGACATTGTCAGCACTACAACAGCCAACATCTTGCTGATGACCATCATTATTGGGTTCATCCTGGCTGGAGTGAGGAAGAAGGTGAATGTATATGACGCTTTTATCGAGGGGGCCAAGGACGGATTCCAGACAGCTGTGAGAATCATACCATATCTTGTGGCTATACTCGTTGGAATCGGTGTTTTCCGTGCATCGGGAGCCATGGACTGGCTGATTGGCGGAGTGAAATGGACAGTGGAGGCAATAGGCGGCAACACTGATTTTGTAGGAGCCTTGCCCACGGCACTGATGAAACCGCTGTCGGGCAGCGGAGCCAGGGGAATGATGGTTGACGCAATGACAACATACGGTGCGGACTCATTCGTAGGTCGTCTGAGCTGCATCTTCCAAGGCAGCACCGACACCACGTTCTACGTTCTCGCCGTATATTTCGGCAGTGTGGGCGTCAGATACACCCGCCATGCCGTGGCGTGCGGACTATTGGCAGACCTTGCCGGCATCATAGCGGCAATAGCGATATGTTACCTTTTCTTCTAACAAAATAAAATTATACTATTATGGATAATTTGAAACAATAAAAACCGGACAGTTACAATGGCAAATATGAAATCTCTGGCCAAGGACACGGCCATTTATGGACTTAGCAGCATAGTGGGACGATTTCTCAACTATCTGCTCGTGCCGCTCTACACGACACAACTGTCGGCTGCAAGCGGCGGGTATGGCGTCATCACTAATATGTACGCCTATACAGCACTCATACTCGTGCTGCTGACTTTCGGAATGGAGACTACCTTCTTCCGATTCGCCAACAAAGAACGCGAGGACCCGCAGAAGGTGTATTCCACTATACTTACGGCAGTGGGATTCACATCATTAGTGTTCATCGCCCTGATATTCACGTTCATCACGCCATTGTCCGACGTGATGGGATATGCCGAGCACCCATCTTATATATGGGTGATGGCTATCACTGTGGCAATAGACGCGTTCCAATGTATCCCCTTCGCTTATCTGCGATACAAGAAAAGACCTATCAAGTTTGCTGTTCTCAAGATGCTGTTCATCGTAATCAACATCCTGCTCAACCTTGTATTCTTCCTTGTTCTGCCGAAACTATATGCTGATTATCCTGATGTCATTGGCAATATTTACGACCCTTCAGTAGGAGTGGGTTATGCTTTCTACATCAATCTTGCCTGCACGGGAATGATAACATTCTGCTTCTATAAAGAACTCACCGGGTTCAAATATGCTTTCGACGCTGCACTGATGAAAAGAATGCTCCAATATAGTTGGCCAATACTTGTACTCGGTATCGCCGGCATTCTCAACCAAACAGCCGACAAGATTCTCTTCCCCTACATCTATAAGGCGGGAAATGCACACGAGCAGTTGGGTATATACAGTGCGGCATCCAAGATTGCCATGATTATGGCTATGATAACACAGGCGTTCCGCTATGCCTACGAGCCGTTTGTCTTCGGCAAGGCCAAGGACAAGGATAACCGCGACACATACGCCAAGGCCATGAAGTTCTTCATCATCTTCACTCTCCTGGCTTTCCTTGTCGTGATGGGCTATATCGACATCCTGAAATTCCTAATAGGCAAAGACTATTGGAACGGCATCGGAGTCATACCAATAGTGATGGCAGCAGAGATCATGATGGGAATATATTTCAACCTCTCTTTCTGGTATAAACTCATCGACAAGACCATATGGGGAGCCTGGTTCTCGGGTATAGGATGCGCGGTGCTGATAGCCATCAATGTAATATTCGTACCTCAGTATGGATATGTAGCTTGTGCATGGGCAGGGTTTGCCGGATACGGAACAGCAATGACTCTCAGTTATTTCGTGGGACAGAAATACTATCCAATCAAGTATGACCTCGCAGGTATAGGCAAGTATGTTGCCTTGGCTCTTATATGCTTTGTCATAATGAAGCTGTGCAGAGACTATATAGGTGGCTTATGGCTAATACTTCCAAATACTTTATTAATATTGCTCTTCCTCGCATATATTGTGAAGAAAGACTTTCCGATTGAACCGATATTCAAAAAAATTAAAAGATTAAAAAATTAAAAGATTAAAAAATTATAATTTAGTAATTAGGAATTAAGACATATATAAACATGAAGAAAAGCACATTAATTCTGGCAGCTATGCTGTCAACCGCATCGGTGCATGCCGACGAAGGCATGTGGATGCTCTACAACCTGCCGCAGGCTGTGTATAACCAGATGCAGGCAGAAGGTTTCTCAATGCCCTACGACGCATTGTACAACAATGATGACGCCATCAAGAATGTGGTGGTAAACTTCTCGGGCTATTGCTCGGGAGTAGTTGTTTCACCCGATGGACTTGTGTTCACCAATCACCACTGCGGTTTCGAGTCAATCCGCAGTCACTCTACCGTGGAGCACGACTATATGCTCAACGGTTTCTACGCAAAGAGCTTCGAGGAAGAACTGCCAAACGAGAACATGTTCGTCAGCTTTATGGTTGAGCAGAAGGACATCACTGAGCTTCTCGACAAGAAGGGCATCAACAAGCTGACTCCATCGGAACAGGTGAATTTCCTCGATTCCATCGAGAACGACATGTCAAAAGAGGTAAAAGCGAAGGACTCCACACTGAGACTTGAAATCAAACCTTACTATGAGGGCAACAAGTATTACGCTACAACCTACCGCGACTTCACCGACCTCCGACTCGTTTTTACCGTACCCAAGTCGATGGGCAAGTTCGGAGGCGAGACTGACAACTGGATGTGGCCACGACAGACTTGCGACTTCTCTGTCTTCCGTATTTATGCCGACCCGAAAACCAACGGGCCTGCAGCTTACAGTAAGGACAATGTGCCCTACAAGCCCAAACACTGGTCGCCCGTATCATTGCAAGGATATAAAGAAGGCGACTTCGCAATGACCATGGGTTATCCCGGAAGCACAAGCCGCTATCTCTCCTCTTACGGAATACGCGAGCGCCGAGATGCGGAGAACGCTCCACGCGCACAGGTGAGAGGCGTAAAGCAGGAAGTGATGCTCAAGCACATGCGTGCCGACGAGGCAGTGAGAATCAAGTATGACTCGAAGTACGCCCAGAGCAGCAACTACTGGAAGAACTCCATCGGAATGAACAAATGTATCGATTCCATCGGACTCATCCGCCAAAAAGCCGACTACGAGGAAAGAATCAGACGTTACCAGATGTTCACCGGCTATCTCAAGGGAAAGCTCGATTTCGACCTGATGAAGAGCCTTTATGACAAGCGTCTTGTGGCAAGGCGCAACTACATGTATTTCCGCGAGACATTCATCCGCACCAACGAACTTGCCGACCGTGCATTCAAGTATCATAACGGCATAGAGGTGAAAGGTCCTAAGAAAAACAAGTCAAAGCAGTACGTGGAATACAAGGACAACAGCGAGACATGGGACGCAGCCCTCGACAAGGAGGTATATGCCACCCTGCTGAAGAACTACCGCGAGCATGTTGACGCCAAATTCCTGCCCGAATTCTATCAGACAATCGACAATGCCTACGGAGGCGACTATTCTAAATATGTCGAGGATGTATGGAACAACACCGTGCTCATGAAGAGCGGAGAGAAGATATACATCAACAAGAAGATTTACGCCAAGGACTGCGGTATCAAGATGGGACTCGACCTCACCACTGTCTTCGGAGAGTTGAAGAACGAACTTGACAAACTTAACGATTCCATCGATGTCCAGGAACGCTATCTCTGCGACGCTATCCTGCGCATGGAACAGGAATTGCCCCACTACAGCGACGCAAACTTCACCATGCGACTGAGCTACGGACAGGTGGGCGGTTTCAATCTCAACGGCAAGCCATCGGGCTACTTCACCGATGCACCCAGTATCGTGGAGAAGATGAAGCAAAGCGACAAGAACTTTGAATACTTCGCCGAACCTATAATGCACGAACTGATGAGCGCAAAGGACTTCGGCAAATACACCGACAAGAACACCGGCAAGATGCAGCTCTGCTTCCTCACCAACAACGACATCACAGGCGGTAACAGCGGTTCACCGATGTTCAACGGCAAGGGAGAACTGATAGGCCTTGCCTTCGACGGCAACTGGGACAGTCTCTCAAGCGACATCTTCTTCGACAACAAGCTCGCACGCTGCATCGGCGTTGACATCCGCTACGTCCTCTATATGATGGACAAGTGGGGACATGCCGACAGACTTATCAAGGAAATAGGAGCAAAATAAATCTTTATAACGAAAAAACCTAAGTATGAAAATACTAATTGTCTCTACATTGTTTGTGGCATCGTCGGGATTGGCGAGCGCCCAAACGACACAAATAGACCTCAGCGGACAATGGATGTTGGGGAAAGAGGCAGTGCATATGCCAGGAACTACCGACACCAACCGCAAAGGTGAACCTAACAACAAGCGCGACGAGACCACCCATCTCTCGCGCTACTTCACTTGGTTTGGCGAAGCCACATATTCAAAGAGTATAGATATCCCATCGTCATGGAAGACCAAGAGGATTGCCCTGTTTCTTGAAAGGACAAAACCCACAACTGTCTATATAGACGGTGTGGAAGTGGGAAAATGCGACGACATCTCGGTGCCGCAAATATATGACCTGACAGGCAAACTGACACCAGGCCAGCACCAACTCGACATCAAAGTAGATAACGGCAACAGTGTGCCTAAGCAACTACTCGGTTCATCACACGCTTATACCGAGGACACGCAGACGAACTGGAACGGTATCATTGGTAAGATGTATCTCGAAGCAAAGGAATCACCTGTCACTATCAAGAGTATCAGAACAGCCCCAATCGCCTCAAAAAACAAGGTGAACATTGAGATAAATCTCGAAGGCAACCCCAAGCAAAAATATAATGTAAAGTTATATTTTAGCGGAAAACAGAAGAAAGACAAAGAGATTGAGATAACACGCAGTGGTATTAGCCGGAGAACCATTAACGAAGACGGCACAACAACGCTCTTTTACACTTACGACCTCGGTGAAAACGCAAAAAAATGGAGCGAGCACACTCCTCAAAACCTCAACAAGGTGAAAGTAAGGGTGGAATGTAAGGGCAAATCGGACGAGATGACCGCCACCTTTGCCCTTTGCGACTTCAAGGCAGAAGGCAACCATTTCACCGTAAATGGACGCAAGACATTCCTGCGCGGTAAGCACGACGCCTGCGTATGGCCTCTGACGGGACATGTGGCTATGGGATATGACGAGTGGTACAACTATCTCAAGACTTGCAAGCAATACGGCATCAACCATGTGAGATTCCATTCATGGTGTCCACCTGAGGCTTGCTTCCAAGCTGCCGACAACCTCGGTATCTATCTTCAACCAGAACTGCCGATATGGGGCGGTTTCGACGAAAAGGACGAATGGCTTACATCCTATCTGAGAGACGAGGGAAGGAAGATAATCGAGACATACGGCAATCATCCGTCATTCGTGATGATGGGCCTTGGCAATGAACTTTGGGGAAGTACCGAACTGATGGCGGACTACGTCAACGACTTCCGGAAAATAGACGGAAATTGCGAAAAGTCAGGTGACGGTGACGCTACGCGCCGTCTCTATACCTACGGCTCAAACATGTATCTCGGATACAAGGGCGTACTCGACGGAATGGACTATTTCACCACTTGTCGCATAGGTGGCGAGGCATGGGGAGAGTATAATACGCACGTGCGCGGTTCATTCTCCTTCTGCGATGCCTTCGACGGAGGTCTCATCAATCACGAATATCCCAACACTACCACCAACTTCGAGAAGGCCATTGACGGAAGCAAGGTGCCAATTATCAGTCATGAGACGGGACAATTCCAAACCTATCCGGATTATAACGAGATTGAGAAATATCGCGGAGTGTTGCGTCCTGACAACATGAGAATATTCCGCCAAAGACTAAAGGATGCCGGAATGTTGTCACAGGCAAAGGATTTTCATGAGGCTTCAGGTAAATGGTCGGCTGAACTGTATAAAGCTGACATTGAGATGGACCTCAGGACAAGGAATATGGCAGGATTTCAACTGCTCGACATTCAAGACTACCCGGGACAAGGATCGGCATACGTCGGCATCCTCGACGCCTTTATGGACAGTAAGGAGATTGTGGATGTCAAGAGATGGCGACAATGGTGTGACAAGGTGGTTCCGATGGCCGAACTTCCACGACTCACCTATAGCGAGGGAGACACCATCACATGGAAGTGCATAATAGCGAATTATGCCGCCACCGACTCAGTTCTTGAAGGAAAGACGATGAAATGGGCATTTTTTAGCGATAAGAATGTAATATTGGCACAAGACAGCACAAAGCTCAGCAATGTGGAGGCGGGAGTGTTCGATGTGTCATGCGACTCGGTAGTGGCACGACTCAGCAAGACGAAAAAGGCGGAGAAAGTGAGATTGGCATTGTCCATCACCGACACTCCTTATCATAACGATTACACGTTGTGGGTATATCCCGGCTACGATATGGAAAAACAGTTAGGCACACTTTCAAAGGGCATTGCCATCGCCGACACCCTTGACGAGAGCGTAATGAAAAAGTTAAGGGATGGAGACAAGGTGCTGCTCATGCCAAAGAAGGAAATGTATGCCGACCAAACCGTAGGTGGCTTGGTGCAGACCGACTACTGGAACTACCGCATGTTCAAGACCATATCCGAAAACAACAAGAAACCCGTTTCGCCTGGAACACTCGGTTTGCTAGTTAACGAGATGGAGCATCCTCTGTTTAAGTCATTCCCTACAGATATGCACACCAACTGGCAGTGGGCGTCCATAGTGCATGAGTCACGCCCGTTAGTGATGGACAAGATGCCAGAAGGTTATTGTCCATTGGTGCAGGTGATTGACAATGTGGAGCGCAACCATCGCCTTGCCCTCTTTTTTGAGGCAAATGTCGGAAAGGGGCGAGTATTCGTGTGTATGAGTGACTTGACCGCGACTCAGAAATATCCAGAGTCACGCCATCTGTTAAGAAGCATATTAGAATATATGCAAAGCGAGGATTTCAAGCCCGCCATCACTCTCCTACCCGATGACTTTGGCCGTTTCTTCACCGAAAAGGCTCAGGAAAGCAACGTCAAAGAGCTGCGAAACATTTCTTATGACTAACTATTTGAAATATTTACACGTTAGGGAATGCAAGCTGAAAATCATAATATATCGGGCTGAAAATCATAACATATCGGGCTGAAAGCCCAAAAGCACATAGCCCAGGGCATAGCGAAGCGGCACCCTGGGTTTAATCGGGTTATTTGCAGATTCGCCCTGAAAGGGCAAAAGCGAAAAACTACTGCAAGACTTACGCTTTTGCCCTTTCAGGGCGTTACCTACAACCCTAAACACCAAGCTAACGCCGGTGATTATTTCTTGTTCCTCGGCTTTCTCATCGCCCACCCCTCTTCGCTGAAGTCAGGCTCTTCGCCTTTGAAATCATTGTTGCCGTTCTTGAAGAACTGGCGCCAATCGCCCGTTTCCATCGGCATGTCCATTGATTTCTTGGGTTTTCTTGGAGTATGGGCTTTCTTTGCCGTAACAATCTTTTCGGATGACTTTCTGCCTCCGCGTGATGACCTGCGGTCGCCATCATCAGAAGAGCGAGCTGCCCTGCCATGTCCCTTCTCCTCGGCATCATTGCAGCGCACTTCACGTCCCTTGTATCTTGTTCCGTCAAGGGCACTCATCACCTTCTGTGCATCCTTCTCAGGCACTTCTATATATGAGAACTTGCCCAGCAGGTCGATATGTCCAACCTCCTGACGTCCCTCCACGTGCTTGTTGATATACTGCATAACCTCACCGGGATAGAAACCGTCATCCTTTCCGAGATTGATGAACAGGCGGCGATATCCGGACTCAGCCCCTTTCCGTCTTCCACGAGAGGAAGAGTTACTACGCCCGCCACGTTCTCCTTTTCCTCCACGCTTGCCGGAAGTCTCCCCACGCGAAGATTTTGAGGGGGCTTCAATCTCGGGCGCATCGGCATAATAGGCAAGGAACTTTCCGAACTCCATGCTCACAATCTTCTTAATCAGGTCCTCCTTGTCCATAAACTCAAAGTAGCGGTTTATGTCCGTCATGAACGGGTCGATTTCCTCGTCGTTCACGTCGGTCTTCACTATCTGGTCCATCACCTTATACAGCTGTTTCTTGCAAATCTCCTTGGCTGAAGGTATCTCTCCCTCCACGAAACTCTTGCCTATCTCCTTCTCTATCGCCCTCATCTTATGCTTCTCACGGATGTGCATGATGGAGATAGACGTACCCTTCTTTCCCGCACGACCTGTACGTCCGCTGCGGTGGGTGTAGCTCTCGATATCGTCGGGGAGACCGAAGTTTATTACGTGCGTAAGGTCGTCAACGTCCAGGCCACGGGCTGCCACATCCGTAGCCACAAGAAGTTGGGTGAGATGCTGGCGGAACTTCTGCATAGTAAGGTCGCGCTGCTGCTGACTGAGGTCGCCGTGAAGGCTCTCGGCGTTATATCCGTCGCGAATGAGTTTATCCGCTATATCCTGGGTCTCAAGTTTGGTGCGGCAGAAGATGATTCCAAATATTTTGGGATTGTAGTCCACGATACGCTTCAGGGCGAGATACTTGTCCTTGGCATGCACCATATAATATATATGGTTGACATTCTCTGCACCCTCATTTCGGCTACCCACCACAATCTCCTTATATTCACGAAGATAGCTCTTGGCAATGCGCTCAATCTCGCGGCTCATGGTTGCGGAGAAGAGCAGGGTGTTGCGGTCTTTTGGAACGCCCTCAAAGATTTCATTGATACTTTCAGTGAAGCCCATATTGAGCATCTCGTCAGCCTCGTCGAGCACCACGTTATATACATTTTCAAGGTTAGCCTTGCCCCTGTGCATAAGGTCGATAAGTCGTCCCGGGGTTGCGACTATCACTTGTGCCCCGTGGCGCAGGGCACGGATTTGGTTCTCGATGGACGCACCACCATAAACAGCAACAATGTTTATGCCCTTCATATACTTGGAAAAGTCCTTCAGGTCATCTGCAATCTGCAGGCAAAGCTCACGCGTGGGACTCAGTACAAGGGCCTGAGTCTCATGGCTCTCGGGGTCAAGGCGTTGCAGAACGGGAATACCGAATGCGGCAGTCTTACCCGTACCGGTCTGTGCCAGTGCGATTACATCGTTATTACTTCCAAGCAAATAGGGAATGACTTCCTCCTGTACGGGCATCGGACTCTCGAAGCCCAACTCCGTGATAGCGCGGCGAATCTCTTCGCTGACGCCCAATTCTTCAAATGTCTTCAATGAAATATATTATAAATTACGTAATTTTCGGGTGCAAAGTTACGAAGAATTTGCCATTCTGCAACAACATTAGCTAAATATTTATAATAATTTATACTTTTCTAGCTGGATTAGTTTCATCGAAACCATATGGAATCGTGTCATCGAAACCGTCGGGAAGACTTGTATCATCGAAGCCGTCAGGAAGAGTGGTGTCAAAGCCGTCGGGCCAGGGCCATGCCATGTTGCCATGTCCTACTTTCTCCGCCCAGGGCTGGGCAAGCTTCTCGTCCTGGTCTTCCTGGTCTTTCTTTTTTGTCCAAAACTGTCCCATAAGTTATATGTTTATCTACAGTTATTTTACTGATAATCTCTTGTTAAAGAACTCCAAAGCCCTCTGCTGCAATGCCTTGCCACAGGAATGGGGAACATCCCACAGCTCAGTCTCAAGGGCGGAACCGGCGTTCTGGCTGCTCCATACGTCATGCATTATGCTGAAGGCAGACTGAGTGCCATCAACGGGGAAGAGATGGTCGCGGGTGCCGTTGATGAAGAGCATCGGCTTGGGACAGGCAAGCGAGGCAATGTGGGGATAGTCGAGCCATTGGCGAAGGGCGGGTATGCAGTTGGCGAAACCGCCGTATTCACGCTTCTTGTCCTTCACCGACATCTGCACGTCGGTTACAGTCATCCAGCATATCGAGGCGGCGGCAGCTATCTTGTCGCTCAGGGCGGCAAGCATCCATGCCCTGTATGCTCCCATAGAACAACCCATACAACCGATGCGGCTCTTATCCACCTCGGGGAGCGAGGCAAGGAAATCCGTGCCGGTGATATCGTCGTAGGTCATAAAGGCGGAAAGGTCGCGCCCGAGCATCATCATATTGCCGCAGATAATGTCGTACTTGCTGCGGTCAACACCCTCCTCCCTACCCCGCTCTCCCCACATCGGGGCATCTGCAGAGAAAACCACATATCCGTTGCGTGCGAAATAGTCTCCGGCATACTGTCCGTCGTATAATTTCTCAGCCCAACGGTCGGCATCATTTACAACAGCGGTATCAACGTCAAACGGACGCACCATCTTCTCCTTTCCGATATATAGATGACCTCCATGGTCGTGAAGCATGTTCATGGCAGGAAACGGGCCCTTGCCTTCGGGGATAAGAAGATATGCCGATATGCGCGAATAGGCATTGACGTTGAAGAGAATCTTACGTGCGGTATATCCGTCACGTTTCTCCTCGCCTATTATCTGATAATCAAAACCTTCGGCCTTTTTAGGCGGAGTCATCATACATTCGAACACCTTTGCCCTCGCCACTGATTTCCACTCGGCAAAGTCCTTGATGTCACTGTTTCCCCAAGCGAGGGGATATGTAAGTTCCTTCTTCAACTGCTCCACATACCGGGGCAAGTCGAAGGTGAACTCATAGTTCTCGCGTTTTTGCAGCGGCGCCTTCTTTTTCTGTTGCGCCTGAACTGCGGAAATATTGGCGACAAGCATCGTCGCCACGGCTGTACACCTTATTACATTATATATAGAATACATAAGCTAAAAATATTACTTAGGCAAAGATACAACAAAATCCCCGAAAACCGCATCAATTGGTGTATTATTTAAGCTATATTAACCGTAAAACGACTGGCAATCAGATTTATTTAAAATAACTGTTGTAATTATTTGGTTTATTCGCAGGAATTATTTATCTTTGCAGCTGAAATCGCTATCATCCCTCGAGCGAGGTATGAACCCGCTGAGTGAAGGGTAATACATCACTCCACAAGACAAATAAAATAATAATTGGGAGGCAGAATATGACTAACAAAAAAGATTTTCAGCAAGGGCAGAAAAAGGATATTCAGCAAGGGCAGAAGAAGGATATTCAGCAAGGGCAGAAAAAGGATATTCAGCAAGGGCAGAAAAAGGATATTCAGCAAGGGCAGAAAAAGGATTTTCCGCAAGTGCTGAAAAAGCCCGGAAACTGGAGTGCGCTGTACATATACCAGAAATCAGCAGTTGTATATCAACTATCATACGCTTTCTGCGAGAGGTTCATACATCTCTTCAAGGACCGCACGCGCGATCAGGTGATACAAGCGGCAAGGTCATGCAAGCAGAACATTGTAGAAGGCTTGGAAGACGGAATGACATCATCAGAGATGCAATTGAAACTTCTCAATGTGGCAAGGGCATCGCTGATGGAACTGAAAGAGGATTATAAAGACTATCTTAATACCCGGTTTCTTCGCACGTATGTGAAAGGAGAGGATGAGTATGACCAAATAGTCGATTTTTGCAGATATCACAATAAGCTTGAAGACTATGAATCAAATTTTTATAAATGGTCAGACGAGGTTATGTGCAATTATGCGTTATCCCTTTGTCATTTCATCGATAAGATGCTGATGTCACTTCTTGAAAAACTCGAAAGGGAATTTGTCACTGAGGGTGGTATAAAAGAGAGGATGTACCGCGCCCGCACTGGATACAGGAATATGCAGGACGAGCGTATTAAGCAACAAGACGAGCAAATAAAACAGAAGGAAGAAAAAATAAGGCAGAAAGACGAGCGAATCAGCCAACTCGAAACCGAGATAAACAACCTCAACAACGCGCTATCAGAGGCTAACAGCAAAATCACTGGCTGGATTGCTAAATATGAGGACTTAAAAGAGCGTGCCTTAAAGGCTTATTATTCGCAAAAAGAAGAAATAGAGGCATTGAAGGCGAAGATTAGTAAATCGAATGAATTACTAGAATGACTAGAAATACTAGAATAACTAGAAATACTAGAATAACTAGAAATACTAGAATAACTAGAAATACTAGAATAACTAGGATTACTAGAAATACTATAGATTCTAATGAATAGAAAACCCCGATAATTCTAAAAAATAAAAAGAAAACAACAACAATGAAGATATGTATTTTCTGCAGCGCCAATGACAATATAGACGCTGAATACTTCCGCAGGACGGAAGAACTTGGACAATGGGCAGCATCTGACGGACATACAATCGTGTTCGGGGGCTGCGATATGGGACTGATGGAGTGTGTGGCGAAAGCCGCTAAATCTGCCGGGGGAATGACTATCGGCGTCGTGCCTACCAAAGTGGAGGAACGAGGTCATGTGAGCGATAACGTGGATGTGCATATCCCTTGCGACAATCTCAACGACCGAAAGGCTCTCATGATGGCACAAAGCGACGTGTTCATCGCCTTGCCCGGAGGCATCGGCACTCTCGACGAAATATTTTCAGTGGCGGCATCGGCTACTATAGGATACCACGCCAAGGATGTCATACTATACAACATCAACGGATTCTGGGATTCGCTGATTGCCATGCTCAACGACCTCGACACGAAAGGGATGGTGAGGGGAGAATGGAAAAGGCATATCAAAGTCGCCACAAGTTTGCAGGAGATAAAGGATTATCTGCAATAAAAAACAGGGATATCGAGAAACAGAATACTATATGTATTGAGAAAACAAAGGGCAATATTATCCCATATATGCTAAATGAAAGTTAAATATTGGGCTTGGTATAAAAAAAAGCTGAACAACACAACGGAAAGCGGGCAAAAATGCGTAATTTTGCACCGCTTAAGTCAAAATATACATTATAATAAAGGATATACATATATAATATAATTAAGGTGATGAGGAAAGTTATTGGTATTGGAGAGACCGTTCTCGACATAATTTTCAAGGATGACGAACCAGTGAGTGCAGTGCCTGGAGGCTCTGTCTTCAACGCGCTGATTTCGTTGGGACGCTCGGGAGTGAAGGCATCACTCATCAGCGAGACCGGCAACGACCACATTGGAAAGAAAATCATCCGGTTTATGGAGGACAACGGGGTGGATGGCAGCAATGTGAATGTTTATGCTGACAGCAAGTCGCCCCTGTCGCTCGCATTCCTAAACGAGAACAACGACGCGGAATACATCTTCTATAAGGACCACCCGCACGACCAGCTCGACTTCATCTATCCCGATATCCAACCGGACGATATCGTGATGTTCGGCTCGTTCTATGCCATCAATCCCGTGATCCGCCCGCAGGTGGCGGGACTTCTTGAATATGCCAAGAACCACGGAGCGATAATATACTACGACGTTAACTTCCGTGCCTCCCACCGCAACGAGGTGATGAAAATCACCCCTAATCTTCTGGACAATCTTGAATATGCCGACGTGGTGAGGGGTAGCAATGAGGATTTCTCGATACTCTTCAAGCGCAATGACGCCGACAGTGTATATCGGACGGATATTTCCTTCTATTGCCACAACTTCATATATACCCAGGGAGCCAACCCAGTGGAAGTAAGGGCTGAGGGAGGAGTAAAACGACAATATCTTGTGAGCAACACCGAAACCGTGAGCACCATTGGCGCAGGCGACAACTTCAATGCGGGATTTGTGTATGGTCTGATAAAATATGGCATCACAAAGGAAGATATCCGACGGGGGCTTACCGAGGAGCAATGGGACAAATTAGTGGAATGTGCACTGATGTTCTCATGCGAATGTTGCAAGAGCCTTGACAATTATATCTCCAAGGAAGTGGGGGAAGAATTAAGAATTAGGAATTAGGAATTAAGAATTAGGAATTAAATACTTATATATCATGCAGGAAATTACAAACAAGATTTATTATGTGGGCGTGAATGACCGCAACAAGAACCTGTTCGAAGGCCTGTGGCCTCTGCCAAATGGAGTTTCTTATAACTCGTATATCATTGATGACGAGAAGATTTGCCTCATCGACACTGTCGAGGTGGATTTCTTCATTCCTTATATCAAGAATATCCAGCAGGTCATAGGCGACCGCAAGATTGACTATCTCGTAATCAATCACATGGAGCCCGACCATAGCGGAGCCATTGAACTCATCCGCAAGTATTATCCCGAAATAACCATCATCGGCAACAAGAAGACCTTTGGGATGATGAAGGGATTCTACGGCATTCAGGAGAACACACTTGAAGTGAAGAACGGCGACACACTCGACCTCGGACAGCACAAGTTGCAGTTTGTGCTCACTCCAATGGTACACTGGCCTGAGACGATGGTCACTCTCGACACCACCAGCAACGTGCTCTTCTCGGGAGATGCCTTCGGATGCTTCGGCGCGCTCAACGGCGGCATTATCGACTCGCAAATCAACTGCGACACCTTCTGGCTCGAGATGGTGCGCTACTACTCAAACATCGTGGGCAAATATGGCACTCCAGTGCAGTCGGCACTGAAGAAGCTCGCCGGAGTAAAGCTCGACTATATATGCTCGACCCACGGTCCGGTATGGCACGAGTATATCGAGAAAGTTATAGGAATGTATGACTCGATGTCGAAATATGAGACAGAACCTGGACTCGTGATATGCTACGGCACAATGTACGGCAACACCGAACGTGCAGCCGAAGTAATCGCCCGTGCGGCATCGGAGGCAGGAGTTAAGAATATCGTGATGTACAACGTATCTAAGACCCACCACTCTTATATAATCCGCGATGTGTTCCGCTACAACGCGCTCATCGTGGGAGCACCTACTTACAACACGGGACTTTATCACGAAATGGACGTGTTGCTCGCCGAGCTTGCCAACAAGGACATCAAGAACCACAAGTTGGGATGGTTCGGAAGCTACGGATGGGCAAGCAAGGCTGTTGCCAAGATTAAGGAATGGAACGACACCCGCCTCCACTTCGAGGCTGTGGGCGAACCGGTGGACATCTGCCAGAGCCTCAACGACGAGACATTCAAGAAGTGCGAGGAATTAGGACGCAAAATGGCGGAAGCCGTTTTAAATGAAGAGTGAAGAATGAAGAATGAAGAATGGCTGCGCGAACCGAACGCAGAGCCGAGCTTGCTCGAGCTATGCTGAACCGATGGAGCAGCGAGAGGAGAGCCAAGCTTGCTTGAGCTATCCCGAGTCGCGACAGAGGAAGACGAAGTCAAAGTGAAGCCAGTCATCGACGAAGTCAATTATAAATTTTAAATTATAAATTGAAATACAATACCGCCACACTTCCTAATGGACTGAGGATAATACATCTTCCATCCACGTCGCAGGTAGTATATTGCGGTTTCGGGATTAATGCCGGAACACGCAATGAACTGCCTGGCGAGGAAGGTGTTGCCCATTTCTGCGAGCACACCACATTCAAGGGTACCGAGCGCCGACGCGCACTCAACATCATCAACTGCCTTGAGACGGTGGGTGGCGAGATTAACGCATTCACCAACAAGGAGGACACGGTGTATTACGCCGCCATACTGAAAGAGCATTTCCCGAAAGCAGTTGACCTCCTGTCGGACATTGTGTTCCACAGCCAATATCCACAGGCGGAAATAGACAGGGAGATTGAGGTGATTTGCGACGAGATAGAAAGCTATAACGACTCGCCTGCCGAACTGATATACGACATTTTCGAGAATATCATATTCAACGGACATCCGCTCGGACATAATATCTTGGGCGATGCGGAACAGTTGCGCACATACAAGAGCGAGACCGCAAAGGCTTTCACACAACGGTTCTACAAGCCTCATAACGCAGTGTTCTTCGCCTACGGCGACATCAACTTCAAACGCTTGGTGACCCTTCTGAAAAGGACTACGAAAGGATTCGGAGAACAAAAACCCACAATAGGTGATGCCGACATCGTGGCACCACTGCCACAATATATACCACAGACAAAATTCGTGGAAAAAGGCACTCATCAGGCTCACGTGATGATAGGCAACAGGGCATACAGCGTACACGACGAGCGACGCATCGCCCTCTACCTATTAAATAATATATTGGGAGGTCCGGGAATGAACGCACGTCTGAACCTGTCGCTCAGGGAGCGCAACGGACTTGTATATACCGTGGAAAGCACGATGGTGAGCTATAGCGACACGGGAGTGTGGTGTACATACTTCGGCTGCGACCCTCACGACGTGAAACGCTGCCTGCGACTTGTGAACAAAGAACTACAGCGGGTGATGGACAAGCCCCTCACCACATCCCAACTTAATGCCGCAAAAAGACAGATAAAAGGTCAGTTGGGAGTGGCTTGCGACCACCGCGAGAGCTTTGCCCTTGACTTTGGCAAAAGTTTCCTGCATTATGGTTGGGAAAAAGACATAACTGATTTGTTCAAGCGGATTGATAACCTTACTGCCGACAATATCCAACAGGTGGCAAAGGAGATATTCGCTACCGAGAGACTGACAACATTGATAATCAAATAATATTTTTTAGTTAATTTTAGTAAAATTATAAAGAATGTGAGATATTTGTATTACTTTTGCAAGCGGTTTGCAACAGATGTTACAATCTTGTTACAACCAATCAAAATAAATATATAAAATATATCACATTATGTCAGTTTGGATATTCTTCAGGCTTGTTGGAGCCCTTGCTCTACTGATGTTCGGTATGAAATCGATGAGCGACAGTTTACAGAAAATGGCAGGTCCTCAGCTTCGCCATGTGTTGGGAAGGATGACAACAAACCGCTTTACGGGCATACTCTCGGGTGCTCTTATCACTGCGGCGGTGCAATCATCAACAGCTACCACGGTTATGACCGTGTCATTCGTTAACGCCGGACTACTCAGCCTGGCACAAGCTATATCGGTGATTATGGGAGCCAACATCGGAACGACTCTGACGGCATGGATTATGAGTGCCGGCTTCTCTTTTAATATCACCGATTTCGTATGGCCTGCCTTCTTTATGGCGATAATCCTGATATATAGCAAAAAACGGAAGATATTCGGTGATTTCATCTTTGGTATTTCATTCATGTTCCTCGGTTTGGGAACACTACGTCAGACAGGCATAGACATGGATCTTGCCCACAACCAGCCTGTACTTGACTTCTTCGCAAGCTTCGACCCACATAGTTTTCTCACCACCATCACCTTCCTCGTCATCGGCAGTGTACTGACCATGTGCGTTCAGTCGTCGGCAGCAGTGATGGCCATTACGATGATTCTCTGCTCCACTGGCGTACTGCCTATCTATCAAGGAATTGCCCTTGTCATGGGCGAGAACATCGGAACCACAGTGACATCCAATATTGCAGCATTAACCGCAAACACCCAAGCCCGTCGCGCCGCCCTTGCCCACATGTTTTTCAATATATTTGGAGTATTGTGGATATTGTGTGTGTTCCGCCCATTCATTGATCTTGTATGTGGTTTTGTGGGCTATGATGCCGAGATGCAGAAGACCGACCCGGGATTTATTGGCAATGCAGCAAAACTGTCGTTTGTACTGGCTGCCTTCCATACCACATTCAACCTCGCCAACACTACTATCCTCGTATGGTTTATTCCTCAAATAGAATCATTGGTATGCAAGGTTATCAAACCCAAGAAGAATGTTGACGAGGATGATTTCCGATTGAGATTTATACAGTCGGGTATCATGAAAACCCCGGAAATATCGGTACTGGAGGCCCAAAAGGAGATTCACTCATTTGCCGAAAGAATACAGAGAATGTTCTCTATGGTGCGTGAACTATTGGGTGAAACCGACCAGGACAAGTTTGTGAAACTATTCTCACGTATCGAAAAATACGAGGGTATATCCGACAATATGGAGATTGAAATCGCCAAATACCTCGACAATGTGAGCAATGCCCATCTCTCTGACGATACCAAGGCGAAGATACGTGCCATGCTACGCGAGATTTCAGAGTTGGAAAGTATCGGTGACAGTTGTTATAACATAGCACGAAGCATCAACCGCCGTATGAAAGGCAAAGAGGATTTCACGGAGAAACAGTATGAGCATATCCATCAGATGATGGAGCTAACCGACGATGCTCTGACGCAGATGATAGGCACACTTGTGGGCCATAAGAATGAGACCGACGTCAACCGCTCGTTCAACATCGAAAACGAAATCAACAACTATCGCAACCAACTCAGGAGCCAGAACATCAATGATGTGAACAATCATCTTTATACATACGCTATTGGTACTATGTATATGGACATCATCCAGGAATGTGAGAAATTAGGTGACTACGTGGTGAATGTGGTAGAGGCACGTATGGGTGTAAAACAGCAACACGTATAAGAAAAAAACGAAAAAACAAAGTGACGGTGACGCTGGCATTGATTTTTACCTGCGTCACCGCGTGTTTATATATTATAAGGTGTGAGAATCAGTGAGCCTGACGCATTCCCATTCTTGCCTCAATCACATTGATGACATAGTCGCCCAACTTCTCGCACTCTCCCACGATATCCATATACATCGTACCGATTGCATAAGAATACTCGTGGTCGTTGACATCGTTGATATTCTGGTTGCGCAACTGGTTGCGATAGTTGTTGATTTCGTTCTCGATGTTGAATGAGCGGTTGACGTCGAAGTTGTCCTTGCGCCCAAGCAGAAGGACGTTCATCTGAGTGAGGCTGTCGTCGGTAAGTTCGAACATCTGATGGATATGCTCATACTGTCTCTCCGAGAAGTCCTCCTTGCCGCTCTTCTTGCGGTTCATAGTGCGTGCTATGTTATAGCAGCTGTCACCGATACTCTCCAACTCTGAAATTTCGCGTAGCATGGCACGTATCTTTGCCTTGGTATCGTCAGAGAGATGTGCATCACTCACGCCGTCGAGATATTTTGCAATTTCAATCTCCATATTGTCGGTGATACTTTCATACTTCTCAATACGCGAATATAGTTTGTTGAATGCCGAATCATCCGTCACTCCAAGCAGTTCGCGCACCATACCGAACATCTTCTGTACACGCTCGGCGAAAATCTGAATCTCCTTCTGAGCCTCAAGCACCGAAAGCTCTGGAGTCTTCATGATGGTATTGCCACCGATATAGCTGAGGCGGAACTCCTCCTCGTCCTCAGTGGTCTTGGGCTTGATGATGCGGCATACGAGTTTCTCTATCTGCGGTATAAACCATATCAGGACAAACGTGTTAGTGACATTGAAACACGTGTGGAAAGCAGCAAGCACAATGGGCAGGCGGGCGGCAAGCTGAGCCTGGGTAAGACTATGGTCATCGGGATTGTAATCAACAAACGAGCACACCATATCCACAAACGGATAGAAGAGGCAAAGCACCCAAATAACACCAATCACATTAAACACCAAGTGGGCCATAGCCGCACGGCGTGCCTGGGCATTGGCTCCAAGAGCCGCAAGGTTGGCTGTGGCGGTAGTACCGATGTTCTCTCCCATCACGAGAGCTATACCGAGATAAATAGGCAGCACACCCGTGGAGCAGAGAAGGATGGTGATGGCCATCACAGCTGCCGACGATTGCACGATGCAGGTGATGATAGTGCCGATGAGAAGGAAGATGATGATGGTGAGATGGCTTCCGGTGTCGAAGCTCGCGAAGAAGTTGATAACGTCGGGATTGTGTTCGAGGTCGAGTTCCTTTCCTGCCCCGCTAAGAAGAACGAGTGAGAAAAACAGGAAAGCAATTCCGAAGAGGAAATCTCCAATATACCGCTTGCTCTTTGAGTAGATGAGCATGATGCCGATGAAGAAAGCGGGGAAGACCACCGTTGTGAGGTCAACATTGAATCCAAGGCTCATGATCCAGGCAGTGAGCGTGGTACCGATATTGGCACCCATAATCACCGATATCGCCTGGGCGAGAGTGAGAAGTCCGGCGTTGACGAATGACACCGTCATGACCGTGGTGGCAGACGACGACTGCACGGAACAGGTTACGAACATACCGGTGAACATACCGGTGAAACGGTTCTTGGTCATCGTCGCGAGAATGTGTCGCAACTGCGAGCCAGCCATCTTTTGTAGGGCCTCGCTCATCACTTTCATACCGTAAATCAGCAGCGCAAGTGATCCAATAATCTTAAAAAAAATCCAAATCGACATATTTTTACTTTATTTAAATGTTCTTTCTTTGTAGTCTCGTTTTTTGGATGTATCTTTACACCGTGAAACTTCAAAATTTTTATGGAAATGAAACAAGTAGTACAAATCCGTTGCAAAAATAATAAAAAATCTCAAAATATCAGCATCGGAAGCTCACTTTCTGAGATTTTTTTTGATTTTGGCCTAAAAATGGACTTCGGACCAGTGAGTGCAAGGGTAAATAACAAGGTTGAAGGCCTTGATTACCGAGTTTATCACAACAAGGACGTGGAGTTCCTCGACCTGCGCACATCGTCGGGTTTGAGGGCTTATACGCGTACATTATTCTTTATATTATGCAAGGCGGCATCCGAGCTTTATCCCGGGAAAAAGATGGTGATTGACATCCCCGTGTCAAACGGCTACTACTGCGACCTGCAACTCGGACGCGCCATCACTAACGAGGACGTGGAGCGCATATACAACAGGATGAAAGAGATTATCGGTGCCAAGTTGCCCATCACCCGTCATGAATGTACAACTGAGGAGGCCATCAAGATGTTCTCCGACCTCGGGGAGGACAGCAAGGTGAAATTGCTGAAGAGCACGGGAAAGCTATATACCGAATACTATGACATCGACGGATATTCCGACTACTATTACGGCACATTGCTCGTAAATACTTCCCAGATCCATCTCTTCGAACTTGTGAAGTACTACGACGGCATGCTGCTGCGCATCCCTTCGCAGAAAGACCCCTCGCAGTTGGGCGAACTGATTCGCCAGGACAAGCTGTTTGAGATATTCAAGGAACACCATCGCTGGCAGAACATCCTTGGACTGCGCACCATCGGCGACCTTAACTCAGCCGTGGAGCATAAGTTCAGCACTGACCTTATCAACCTCTCCGAGGCTCTTCAGGAGAAGAAACTCGCAAAGATTGCCGATGAGATAGCATCGCGCAAGAACGTGAAGATGGTGCTCATTGCCGGTCCGTCGTCAAGCGGCAAGACCACCACGTGCAAGCGACTGTCGATACAACTGCTCACCAACGGCATCAAGCCTGTAGGCATATCACTTGACGACTACTTCGTTGACCGCGAGAAAACGCCATTGGACGAAAGCGGCGACTTTGACTTCGAGCATGTGGAAGCCCTCAATATCCCGTTGCTCAACGAGCAGATAAACGCACTATTGGCTGGAGAGGAAGTGGAACTGCCAAGATATAACTTCCAGACGGGCAAGAGCGAGAAGAGCGGAAAGAAACTGAGACTTAAGGACGACGAGATACTCGTGGTGGAAGGCATTCACGCCCTCAACCCGACGCTCACCGCCCAAATTCCCGAGGACAGGAAATACTGCGTGTATGCCTCCGCCCTCACCACTATGCTCATCGACGACCACAACTATATCCCCACCACCGACAACCGCCTGCTTCGCCGCATCATACGCGACTACAAATACCGCGGGGTGAGCGCACAGGAGACCATACGCCGTTGGCCTTCGGTGAGGGCTGGCGAGAACAAGTGGATATTCCCCTATCAGGAGAATGCCGACGTGATGTTCAACACCGCCATGCTATTCGAGTTAGCAGTGATTAAGTTGCAGGCAGAACCGATATTGGAGCAGGTGCCCGAGAACTGCGAGGAATACGCCACGGCATATCGCCTGAAGAAATTCCTCAAGTACATCCGACCGATTCCCGACCGCCAAGTGCCGCCCACATCGTTGCTCAGGGAGTTCCTCGGAGGCAGCTCTTTCAAGTATTAATAGACAAAATCTATAATCCGATAGATAGATTCAGTTTGCATTATTGGAATATTATTCGTAATTTTGCAGCAGAAAAAAGAAATAACATTAATAACCCATTTAAAATTAAAAGGAGATTTATTATGAGAAGTATCACGACATTTGACTTGCAGTATGCACACAGATTCTATGGTTTCCAGGGCGAGGCTCAGTATCTTCACGGCCACACAGGCGTTCTGACCATCGAGGTAGAGGACTCAGTAAACGAGGGAGTTAACATGGTATATCCCTGCAACGAAATACAGAAAGTGGCATGGGACGTGCTTAAGAACTTCGACCACGCTCTCATCCTGCGCCAGGACGACCCGCTGCTTCCCGCCATCCTCGACGTATATGAGAAGACTGGACTGAAGAACGGTCATCCCCGCAACACCATGAAGGGCGAGGCATTCAAGACCGAACTGGCACAGGCTTATCCCGACGCTCGTCTTGTCGTAACCAAGGAGACGATGACGGTTGAGGGCATGATCAAGATCGTTTATGACCTTCTGAAGGACAAGCTCAACATCGCCAAGATCACCTTCACCAGCGGTGTCAACGCTGCATCCTGCGAATTCACAGACAGAAAGCAGATCGACCGCTGCCCGCTCTGCGGCATCTCTCTCGACGAGAACGGCGTTTGCCCGAAGTGCGGTTATCGCAAGAAGTAATGTGATTTGTCACAAATAGAAAATCCCTTCGGGACCCATGTTGAACAGCAGGTCGAGGATGCTGAGATTGGGCTGGAATCCAGTCTTGCGCTCAAACACCTGGTAATATCTGCGGGGCTCGAAGTCGGCATCCTCAGCGGGATGTTTCGGGTCGATGAACTCTCTGAAGTCGATGATGTCTTCAGGGAGTTCATCTTTTTTTATATATTGGGATGTCGTTTGGATATTCGGATGAATGTCGAGCAATGAGCATACAGTCTCACAAGCCTCCATATTGAAGTCATATAGATAATCCCATTTCTTCTCGAAAAACGGACGGAGGTCATCTGCATAATACTCGAAAAACGGCGATTCCGAGTATGCCGACATGAGAGCATGCCAATGAAGGTGGCGCCAATTGCCGTGGTCGCTGATTTTCAAATCCTTTAAAAGTGTGGAATGTAGTCCGCCGTCGGGACGTTCCACTGGTATGGTGAGTGCCTGGAGTCCATTGGTCGTGGCTATCACGCATCGGTTGCGATATGTCTGCTTGCGATAGCTGTCATATCGCTCTATATATGACATATCGGCCCTGTTCAGCTTCTGATACCACTGAACAGGACCGAAATATGTTGTTGCGAGTAATGCTATCATTTAATATTATCCACAAAATTGAAGATACGGTTCCAGCGGATGCCTCCGAATCCTGAGCGGTCGGGGTCGCTCGACCACCAGATGAAGATTGGCTTGCCCACCACATGGTCTTCGGGCACGAATCCCCAATAGCGCGAGTCGGCTGAGTTGTGACGGTTGTCACCCATCATCCAGTAGTAGTCCATCTTGAACGTATAGCTCTTCGCCTCCTTGCCGTTGATGAATATCTTGCCGTCCTTCACCTGCAGGTCGTTCTTCTCATACACCCTGATTGGACGCTCATACACCGCTATGTTGTCGAGCGTGAGGTTGATGCTCTTGCCCTTTGCGGGAATCCACACCGGACCGTAGTTGTCCCTTGTCCAGTGCTTGTTGCCGTTGAGCGGATAAATATCTGTGTCAGAGGCATCCGCGTTTATTGTGATGCTCTCCACGATGTCCTTGCGCTGCGAGAGCACTGCCACCGCGTGCTTGGTCAGAGGCAGATAACCGGCGGTATTCAGGCTCACGAGGTCTTCCATGGATATGCCAAGCTCTTCGAGCAAGTTCTCGGGAATCCTCTGCTTCAGTTTCACGTAATATGAATACTGCACATTGTCGGGTTCCTTGTTTGGCTTGCCGTCGAGGAAGATGATACGGTTCTTTATCTGCAAGGTCTGTCCCGGAAGTCCCACACATCTCTTGACATAGTTCTCCCTGCGGTCGGTGGGACGTGTGATTATCTCGCCGTATTCATTCTTGTTCTGCAGGATTATGTCCCTGCCGGCATTGTAAATAGTCGAGAAATACTTCTCCCTCATCTCATAAGAAAGAGAATCGGGATTAGGACGCTGCGGATAAACCTGATAACCAATGCCGTAGCACATCTGGTAATAGTCGGCAGCCTGATATTGGGGAGCTGAGCAGAGAGTGTCGCCTGCGGGATAGTTGAACACCACTATGTCGTTGAGTTCCACCTTGCCAAGGCCCTCGGCACGGCGATAGTCCCAATGTGGCCACTCGATATATGACTTGCAGTCAACCACGGGCAGTGTATGCTGGGTCAAAGGCATGGTCAACGGTGTCTCGGGAATGCGCGGACCATAGCTCACCTTGCTCACGAAGAGGTAGTCGCCCGTGAGCAATGACTTCTCCAGCGAACTTGATGGTATCACATAGTTCTGGAAGAAGAACAGGTTGATGAAATACACCGCCACAAGAGCGAACACCAACGCATCCACCCATGACATTACGAATCTCACCGGTCCGTCGGCATCCTTCCACCACTGCCATTTTATCTTCTTGGTTATATATACGTCATAAATAAACGGGATGACGATGACGCCAAGCCAGCTTTTGAGCCACACGAGGAAAGCTATATACAAGAGCAGCACCACGATGAATTTGGTCCACTGCACCTTCATGTTAAGTTTCTTTTTCTTTAAATCTTCCATTTTATGTTTTTATTTGTAGTCTAAATTCTATTCCTTAGACTATATTATTTTCGGAATTGCTACATCAATAAAAGTTAAAATTCAAGTTTCTATAAAAAACCTTTTGGAGTACAAGGTGGTAAAGGAGTTTGACGGAATCAAAGACAATAGTCTCTTCGCTCCATTAGGGAATTCAAGAGGCTTAAACATTTGTCTTTAACTTCTTTAACTCCCTTAACTCCTTTAACTTCCCTTACTTCCGAAAGTTGAGTTAAAACTTAAACATGTCGGATATGGTGAGCAGGCCCTTGTGGTCCTTGGTAAACTCTGCTGCAAGCACTGCCCCGAGTGCAAATCCCTTGCGCGAGTGGGCATCATGGGTGATGGTGATGCAGTCAGCCTCACTGTCATACTTGATTGAATGTATTCCCGGCACCTCATCCCTACGGATACTGTCTATGCGCAACTTGTCGGCGGCAGCCTCTTTCTCGCCGCTCACCGTACCGTCGGGCGCAAGCAGTGTGCCCTTTGTCCAGTCATTCTTGCGGTCCAAGTCTGCCACAATCTCTTCTGCCAAGGTGATGGCCGTTCCGCTCGGGGCGTCGAGCTTATGGATGTGATGCACCTCCTCCATCTCCACGTCATACTGGGGGAATCCGTTCATTATCTTGGCAAGATAGCGGTTGACGGCAGAGAAGATGGCAACGCCGATGGAAAAGTTCGACGCCCAAAAGAGCGTGTTGCCTTCTTCATTACACAGGCGCTCCACGTCTGCCTTGTGGTCGTTCATCCATCCTGTTGATCCGCTCACCACCTTCACTCCGTGGCTGAACGCCTTGAGGTAGTTGCCGTATGCAACATGGGGGGCAGTAAACTCTATAGCCACGTCGGCTGATGCAAACTCCGGACTGTCAAAGTCCTGCTGGTTGTCGATGTCAATGATGCTGACAATCTCGTGGCCGCGGCTAAGGGCTATCTGCTCTATCATCTTGCCCATCTTGCCATAGCCAATCAATGCTATCTTCATGTTATTTCTACTTATTATATTATACGGGTTGAAAAATCGGATGCAAAGTTAGTGTTTTTATCCCACAAACCAACCAAAATAAGCTAAAAAAAGCGGAAAAGATGGCTTTTTTAAAGAAAATACACCAAAAACTTGCAAAAAGTTGGCATTTTGCTTTGTCAAATGCCCTACTTTCACTACCTTTGTAGCAATTCTGAAAAACAGTTTGACAATGGAACAACTGCTGCAATATGTGTGGAAACACAAGATTCTGCCGTTAACCTCCCTCGCCACCACCGACGGAAAGGCTGTGGAGATTATCGACCCCGGATTGCACAATCGCAATGCGGGGCCTGACTTCTTCAATGCCAAACTGCGCATTGGCAACACCATGTGGGTGGGAAATGTGGAGATACACGACCATTCGAAGGACTGGTACAGACACGGGCATGACTCCGACCCTGCTTACGACAATGTCATCCTTCACGTGGTGGAAGATGTGGATTGCGACGTGACGAACAGCAAGGGGGACTATATACCACAAATCAAACTTTGCGTCCCGATGACGGTGACGCTCAACTATAAGGAGCTTCTCAATGCCGACGCCTATCCTCCATGTTACAGGATTGTGCCCGACCTCTCGCAGCTCACAATACATTCATGGATGGCGGCTCTTCAGACCGAAAGGCTTGAGCGCAAGACGCAGGACATAGCACGACGTGCCGAGCGGGCCAACGGCTCGTGGGAGGACGCTTACTTCATCACCCTCGCCCGCAACTACGGTTTCGGCATCAATGGGGATGCCTTCGAACAGTGGGCATTCAACGTGCCTCTTAACCAGGTGGCTCATCATCGCGACGACATCTTCCAGGTGGAGGCCATCTTCCTCGGACAAGCCGGATTGCTCGACGTCAACGCCATTCCCGAGAAATACCAGAAGGAAGCCATGAACGACGGCTATTTCACCCGCCTGAAAAACGAATATACATATCTCGCCCATAAGTTTTCGCTCACACCGATGAATCGCACAATGTGGAAATTCCTCAGGCTCCGTCCACAAAACTTCCCGCACATCAGGATTTCACAACTTGCCACCTTATATCACGACCGAAAGACTTCACTGAGCCAACTGGTGGAATGTAAGAATGTGGATGAAATGCGACACATGCTCAGCACCCATGTGACGGATTATTGGGCCACCCACTATACCTTCGGTTCCGAGAGTGCCTCCAATAACAAGAGCCTGTCGCCATTTTCCATCAACCTCCTGATGATAAACACCGCCATACCCATGCTCTTCGCCTACGGGCGCCATACCTGCGACGACTCACTCTGCGAAAGGGCATTCGATATGCTCGAACAGCTGAAAGCCGAGGACAACCACATCATACGAATGTGGAAAGAATGTGGACTCAAAGTTAAAACCGCCGGCGACAGCCAAGCCCTTATCCAGCTGAAAAACGAATACTGCGACCGCAAGGACTGCCTCCGCTGCCGCATAGGATACGAATACCTTAAGAGAAATTAAAAAATGAAATACGCATATGAAACCCGAATGACGGTGCGCGACTACGAGTGCGACATCGAGGGAATAGTGAACAATGCCAACTATCTCCACTACACCGAGCATACACGTCATCTGTTCCTACAGCATTGCGGTCTCAGCTTTGCCGACATGCACCGCAAGGGCGTGGATGCCGTGGTGGCACGAATGAACCTCAAGTTCAAAACCCCGTTAGTGCCCGACGACACATTCATATCACGCCTTGCCATCAAGAAAGACGGAATAAAATATGTTTTCTATCAAGACATCTTCCGCGAAAGAGACGAAAAACTCTGTTTCTCGGGAGTGATAGAAATTGTATGCTTAGTCAACGGCCGTCTCGCCAACAGCGATGATTACGACAGGGCTCTTGAAAAATACATAGGACAATAATATGAACGAGCAGCAGCTTTTATATAATATGGCGCTCACGCGCATCGGGCATTTCAGTCTTGCCACCGCCTTGCATCTATATCGCACATTGGGCAGTGGCGAGGAGATTTTCTTACACCGCAATGAAATCGCCGATATTATCCCCGACTGCTCTCCACGCCTGTTGGAGAACATCAAGGACTGGAGCGAGCCTCTGAAACGGGCCGAACAGGAACTGGACTTCTGCCTCAACAACGACATAAAGGTTCTTTGTCTTGGCGACGGCTATTATCCGCAGCGTATGGAAGATTGTCCTGATGCGCCTATCGTCATGTATTACAAAGGCTCTGCTGTGCTCAATCAGGCACGTGTCATAAATATTGTAGGCACTCGTCACTGCACTCCCTACGGCGAGGACTTTATCCGAAAATTTCTACTTGAACTTAAGGCGATGTGCCCAGAGGTGCTTGTTGTCAGTGGTTTGGCATACGGTGTTGACATCAATGCACATGTCCAGGCTCTCAACAATGGATATGAAACTGTGGGCGTCCTGGCTCACGGTCTCGACTATCTCTATCCCCAGGCCCACAAGGAGGTGGCAAGAAAAATGGTCAACTGCGGAGGACTGCTCACCGAGTTTATGACTTGCACAAATGCCGACAAGGGCAATTTCGTCAGACGCAACCGCATTGTTGCAGGCATGTCAGATGCTTGCATCCTGGTGGAGTCAGCCTCCCACGGCGGAGGTCTCATCACTGCAGGCATTGCCAACGACTACAATCGGGATGTCTTTGCTGTTCCCGGCAGAATCGGCGACCACTTTTCTGTGGGTTGCAACAATATCATACGCGACAACAAGGCCATACTCCTCACGTCAGCCGAAGACTTCGTCAAAGCAATGGGATGGGAGAACGACGCCATGAGAATAGAGGCACAGAGAAATGGAATTGAGCGCGAGCTATTCCCCGACCTGTCTCCAGAGCAAAAGAAGATATATGACATATTAAACGCCACCAACGACCTGTCGTTGAATATATTGTCAGTCAAGGCGGCTATACCCATCGGCAATTTGTCTGCCATCATGTTTCAAATGGAGATGATGGGAGTGGTAAAACCATACGCCGGTGGCACGTATCATCTTTTAAAATGAAAAATGGCTGCGCAAACCGAACGCAGAGCCGAGCTTGCTCGAGCTATGCTTAGGTGCAGCCAGCCATCGACGAAGTCAATGAAGTCAATGAAGAACTATGAAGATTGGAAATATAGAATTTGGCGAAAGGCCACTGTTCCTTGCCCCGATGGAGGATGTTACTGACATCGGTTTCCGTATGCTTTGCAAGCGTTACGGAGCGGCTATGGTATATACCGAGTTTGTCAGCGCCGAGGCACTGGTACGCTCGGTGAAGGCCACCGTCAACAAACTCACCATCTGCGACGAGGAACGACCCGTGGGCATACAGATATACGGACGCGACGTACCCGCCATGGTAGAGGCGGCAAAGATTGTGGAACAGGTGCATCCTGATGTCATCGACCTCAACTTCGGTTGTCCTGTAAAGAAAGTTGCAGGCAAGGGAGCCGGTGCCGGTATGTTGCAGAACATCCCCCTTATGCTCGAGATAACCCGCGAGGTGGTGAAGGCTGTGAAAACTCCCGTCACCGTGAAAACACGCCTTGGATGGAACTCCGAGCAGCTCATCATAACCGACCTTGCCGAACAACTGCAAGACTGCGGTATAGCCGCCCTCACAATCCACGGTCGCACCCGTGCCCAGATGTACACCGGAGAAGCCGACTGGACCCTCATCGGCGAAGTGAAAAACAACCCCCGCATCCACATCCCAATCATCGGCAATGGCGACATCACCACCCCCGACGAAGCCCGCCAAGCCTTCGACCGCTATGGTGTGGATGCCGTCATGATAGGCCGCGCCACCTTCGGTCGCCCCTGGATTTTCAAGGAGATAAGGGATAACACCCGCTCAGCCACCAGCGACAACACCCGCTCAGCCACCGTTCTCGGCGATTTTGTCGCCGAGCCTCCCCTTTCCTCCCCCCTCTCCATCGACGCCAAGCTCGACATCCTCGAGGAGCAGCTCCGCATAAACATCGCCCGCATCGATGAATACCGCGGCATCCTCCACACCCGTCGCCACCTTGCCGCCTCCCCAATTTTCAAGGGCATCCCCGACTTCCGCCAAACGCGCATAGCCATGCTCCGCGCAAACACCGCCGACGAGCTCCTCTCCATCCTCGAATCGACGCGCCCCATCCTCAACTCCCTCAATAATATATCATAATAATAACAATAGAATGACAGAAGACTTTGACATAAGAGAAGAGCAGAACTTCAACTCTGCCGAAAAGGACTTTGAAAACGCCCTCCGCCCGCTCAAATTCAATGATTTCAGCGGACAAAGCAAGGTAGTGGAAAACCTGCAGGTGTTTGTCGAGGCCGCAAAATACCGCGGCGAACCGCTCGACCACACGCTTCTCCACGGTCCTCCCGGACTCGGTAAGACCACCCTAAGCAATATAATAGCCAACGAACTCGGAGTAGGTTTCAAAATCACCAGCGGGCCCGTGCTCGACAAGCCCGGAGACCTTGCAGGCATACTCACATCCCTCGAAAAGAACGACGTTCTATTCATTGATGAGATTCACCGCCTGTCTCCAGTGGTGGAGGAATATCTCTACTCTGCCATGGAGGACTACCGCATCGACATCATGATCGACAAGGGTCCTTCCGCCCGTTCCATTCAGATTGACCTCAATCCATTCACACTCGTGGGTGCCACCACTCGAAGCGGTCTCCTCACAGCCCCTCTACGTGCCCGTTTTGGCATAAACCTGCATCTGGAATATTATGACCCCGAGACGCTTAAGCGCATCCTCAAGCGTTCGGCGAGCATCCTAAAGGTGCCCATCGACGACGATGCTGCCATTGAGATAGCCCGTCGCAGCCGTGGCACGCCACGTATAGCCAATGCTCTGTTGCGTCGTGTTCGTGACTTCGCCCAGGTGAAAGGCTCCGGTCGCATCGACTATGAGATTACGCAATATGCCCTAACGTCTCTCAACATCGACCGCTTCGGTCTCGACGAAACCGACAACAAGATTCTCCTCACCATCATCGACAAGTTCAAGGGTGGTCCTGTCGGCATAACCACCATCGCCACTGCCATCGGCGAGGATGCCGGAACAGTTGAGGAGGTATATGAGCCATACCTGATAATGGAAGGTTTCATCAAGCGCACCCCCCGCGGCCGCATGGTCACCGAGTTAGCCTACAAGCATCTCGGCCGCAGCATGTTCAACGGCAGCGAGCAACTGTCTCTCGATTTTTAAATGAAAAATATAAAATAAAATGACAGCAATATTCACGGGTAGTTTCGACCCATTCACAATAGGCCACTACGATATAGTTAGCCGTGCCCTGCCGCTCTTCTCCCGCATCGTCATCGGTGTGGGGGTCAACGAGCGCAAGCAGTATATGCAATCAGCAGAACAACGTTGCGCCACCATCGCGCGTATTTATGCCGATGAACCCAAAATCGAGGTGAAGTCTTATTCCGACCTAACCGTGGATTTCGCCCGACGCGAGGGTGCTATATATATAATAAAAGGTGTGCGAAGCGTGAAGGACTTCGAGTATGAACGCGAACAAGCCGACATCAACCGCCAACTCTCGGGCATCGACACCCTCCTGCTCTATTCCGACCCAAGATATAGCAGCATATCATCAAGTATGGTGCGCGAGCTTATCCACTTCGGCCAGAATGTCAGTCGCTATCTGCCTCAGAAACTTGAATAATTTAAATATGAAACACTTTGATTTATTCAAAACCATATTTGCCTTATGCCTTATGCTGATGCCAATCCATCAGTCATTCGGGAAAGGCACGGGATATTCCCCGGGACAAACTGTGCCTGAGGACTATATCAAGAACCATGGCTATGGCGTGTTCTTCTCGTCACAGGCCATCCCCGACTCAATATTTGCCTTAATGCAAGGCAAGACATTCAAGAAGGACTGCACCGTAGCCCGCTCTTCCTTGCGATATATCCTTTGCCTCCATCGTGATGCAAAGGGCAATGCCATAGTAGGGGAAATGGTGGTCAACAAGGATATTGCCGATGATGTCCTGGATATTTTCCGCCAACTGTTCATCCACAGATACCCCATCGAGCGCATGCGGCTGATAGACTATTGGGATGCCGACGACGAGAAATCAATGACTGCCAACAACTCGTCGTCATTCAATTTCCGTTGCATATCCCACACCAACAAGGTGTCAAAGCACGGATGCGGCATGGCCATCGACATCAATCCTCTCTACAATCCATATAAAAAGCCCCTTGCCAACGGCAAGACGGTGACTGAACCGGCTGCTGGAAAGCCATATCTCAACCGCAATCTAAAGTTTGATTACAAGATTTCCAAAGGCGACCTGTGTTATCGCCTCTTCAAGCAACATGGATTCAAATGGGGAGGCGACTGGACATCAATGAAGGACTATCAACACTTTGAGAAGTGAGAAGTCTTGGAATTAGAAATGAGAAATTAGAAATTAGAAATGAGGAATTAGGAATGAGGAATGAGGAATTAGGAATTATGACGAAAAAAACATTTTTTTTCTTGCTGACTATGGTATATTCCTTATGTATGTCGGCAGATGATAAGATGGGTGTCAACAAGGATAGCGTTCGCAATGCCATCCTCAACAGCTATGTCAGATATGGCGAGCAGTTTGCAGGCAAGCCATGGCTTTCGCCCAGCGCACGCCTTTTTGCCGAATTCAAGACCAACGGCAACCGTGTCAACTATGAGGCCTTCACCTTCGCCAAGCGCAGGCAGTTGGCCGCCCTCGTCATGGCTGAGGCAGTGGAGGGCAAGGGCAGGTTTATGGATGACATAATCGACGGACTGTCGAGCACATTGGAGGAGACATGGTGGGGACTACCCGCCCACTACGGCACAAAAATGATGAATCCCGACGACCAGAACGTTGACCTCTTCAATGCCGAAACGGCTGGTCTCATCGCATGGACAAGACACGTCCTCGCCGAACGTCTCGACCGCTTCTCGCCCATGCTCGCCAAGCGCATCGACCGCGAGATAGAACGCCGAATCCTCATCCCCGCCCTCAACACCAACTATTGGTGGAAAAAAGCCTCGATGAACTGGAACCCCTGGATATGCTCCAACTGGCTTGCCTGTGTGCTCTTCTGCGAGCACGACAGCGCGCGCCAAGCCAAGGCCATAACCCAAATAAAATCCGCCATGCAAGCCTTCTACAACGGCTATCCCGCCGACGGCGGATGCGACGAGGGTCCCACATATTGGGACCGTGCCGCCGCCTCCCTCTTCGAGTGTGAGCTTCTCCTCTCCCAAGCCACCCCAAAAGAAGCCACCCCAAAAGAAGCCACCCCAAAAGAAACCACCCCCAAAGAAACCACCCCCAAAGAAGCCACCGTTCCATGGAGTTTTGCTCCATGGCCCCCCAAATCTCCCCAATCCACGCCCCCCGCTCTCAAAAAGATGGCAGCCTATTGCTATGCCACCTACATCGCCGACGGCTACTGCCTCAGCTTCGCCGATTCCCACGGCAATCGCCACGTGCAGCAGCCCAACGTGATGTATCCCTTCGCCCTCTTCGTCGGCGACACCACCATGCGCCGCTTTGCCGCTTATATCGCCCGCGAGAAGGGATTCTTCCAAAACGCCGCCGCCCTCTACGACAAAAGCGGCAACTATCCCACCCTCGGTCGCGAGCTTATCTTCATCAGCCTTCTCGACTCCTTCCTCGACGAGACTCCCCAAGAACCCCTCCTCGCCGACACATGGCTGCCAAGCCTGCAAATCATGACCGCCCGACGCAAGGGTACGTTCATAGGCATGAAGGGAGGACACAACGACGAGAGCCACAACCACAACGATGTGGGTTCGTTTGTGATATACGACGGCGGCACACCCCTCCTCGTTGACCCCGGAGTGGGCGAATATACATCAAAGACATTCAGCAACCAGCGCTATGAAATATGGACCATGCAGTCGGCATATCACAATCTGCCCCAAATCAATGGTTTCGACCAGCGCAACGGCAAGCAATATGCCGCCCGCGACGTAAAATACACCAAGGGATGCATGACTCTCGACATCTCATCCTGCTATCCCGAAGAAGCCCAAATAAACCGTTGGACCCGAAAAACAAAGATTGATGACGGGGGACGGGTGACGCTCACCGACGACTACGACCTGAAGTCCCGCACTGCCCCCCTCCGCCTGATGTTCATAGCCGCCGTTAAGCCGACTGTCAACGAGTCAAAATCTGCCATCACCCTCGGCTCCCACGTCCTCACCTATCCCCGTGGATGCAAGGCTGTCATAGAGCCATTGGAAGACAAATTCGACCCGATGCTCCGTTCAATGTGGCCCAACGGCCTATGGCGCATAGTCATCACCGACAATAGCAGGGCTACCAAGGGGAAACTGGTTTTTAAAATGAAGAGTGAAGAATGAAGAGTGAAGAATGAAGAGTGAAGAATATTAGCAGCTCCCGTGCTCGGCGCGTAAGCTTCGAGTCTCAAACCGTAATACCCAATAAAAATAAAACGAAAAAAAAGAATATATGATTACATACAACTGCGAAGGCGTGAAAATGCCTGATATAAAAAAACGTGAGACCACGGCTTGGATAAAGGCCGTGGCTGCGGAATACGGCCGCAAAGTAGGAGAAATAGGATATATGTTCGTCAACGACGAGAAAATCCTTGAGGTCAACCGTGAATATCTCGGTCACGACTATTACACCGACATCATAACATTCGATTATGACGAGGGCAACCGCATCAACGGCGACCTCGTCATAAGTCTCGACACCGTGCGTTCCAATGCCGAACAATTCTCAAAGCCCTATGATGAAGAGCTCCATCGCGTCATCATCCACGGCATCCTCCACCTCTGCGGCATCAACGACAAAGGTCCCGGGGAGCGCGAGATAATGGAAGCTGCCGAGAACAGGGCTTTGAAAATGAAGAGTGAAAAATGAAGAATGAAGAATGAAGAGCCGAGCTTGCTCGAGCTATGCTGAGGTGCAGCCAGCCATTCTTCATTCTTCATTCTTCATTCTTCATTTAAATTAAATTCCTGCGTTAACCACCGGCTGCGCCGAGTCATCACCGCAGAGCACCACCATCAGGTTGCTCACCATGGCGGCCTTCTTCTCGTCGTCGAGAGTCACAACACTGTCGGCGGCCAACTTGTCGAGTGCCATCTTCACCATCGACACGGCTCCCTCCACGATTTTCTCCCTTGCCGAGATAATCGCGCTGGCTTGCTGTCTGCGCAACATCACCGCGGCAATCTCAGGCGCGTATGCCAGATAGTTGATGCGTGCCTCAACCACCTCGATGCCCGCCATCGACAGGCGCTCATCGAGCTTCTGCTCCAGCTGCTGGTTTATCTCGCTGCCGCCGTCGCGAAGCGTGATGGCATTCTTGTCGTCATCGTCATCGTCGTAGGCATATTTGCCTGCCACCTCGCGAAGGGCGGCATCACTCTGAATCTTCACGAAGTTCTCGAATGCCTGCATCACTCCTGCAACATTTGAGCCTACCACCACCTGTCCGTTCTTCGCCGGGTCACCCGCAATGGTCTGTGAGTCAATCTCGAACATGGCCTTGTATGTGTCCTTCAGTTTCCATACAAGCATCAGTCCGATCATCACGGGATTACCCGTCTTGTCGTTCACCTTTATCGGTTCTGCATCCAGGTTTCTCGCCCTAAGCGACAGTTTCTTGGCAGTGATGAAGGGGTTCACCCAATAGAAGCCCGTGCGAGTGAATGTTCCCTTGTATTTTCCGAAGAACAGCAGCACCCGCGCCTCGTTCGGCTCAAGTTCGAGGAATCCTCCCCAAATAAACAGACTCACGATAAACAGCACGATGGCCATAACCAATACTGAATACACTTCCTCTATTCCCATCCATATTCCGATTCCGATGGAGCCGAAAGTCAGGAGAAGGTTGACGAACAGCATCAGGAAGCCGTTCAATGTAGTGCCCTCAAAGGCATACTCGTTTTTTACATCTTTTGTTGCCATAATATTATATTTTTAAAATGTTTTCTTAGGTTAGACGAATACCTTCACGCATTTACTACAAATACGACTGCAAAAATAACACTTTTTTTCCACATAACGAAACAAATTCTAAATAATTTGATACATTTATAAAGCCGATGAAAATATTATGTGAAAAATATCGTTAAATCGTTGGCTGTTTGCCGATTATTTACTAACTTTGCGCAACGAAAAACTCATAAAACAAATAATTTGTATGGAAAGAACTTGGAGATGGTTCGGCAAGAACGACAAAATCACTCTTGCCATGCTGAAGCAAATCGGTGTGGAGGGCATCGTCACTGCCCTGCACGACGTGCCGCTCGGCGAAGTCTGGACTCGCGAGAAAATACGCGACCTGAGAGAATATATCGAACAGTACGGAATGAGATGGAGCGTGGTGGAGAGCCTGCCAGTGGTGGAGACCATCAAGTATGGAGGTCCCGACCGCGACCATCAGATTGAGGTCTATAAGCAGTCGATGCGCAACCTCGCCGCAGAGGGCGTCAAGTGCATCTGCTACAACTTTATGCCCGTGCTCGACTGGGCACGCACCGACCTTTTGCACGAGAACCCCAACGGTTCGAGCAACCTCTACTTCTCGTATGCCGAATTTGCATATTTCGACATATATATATTAAAGCGAGAGGGCGCGCGCGAGGAATGGGCTGCCTTCAACAAGTTTGAGGGGCGCAACGTGCTCGCCGAAGCCGACGAGCTGGCTAAGACCATGACTCCCGAGAAGGACCACAAACTGGTGGAGAACATCGTGATCAAGACCCAGGGATTCGTCAGCGGCAACTTCAAGGAGGACGACGAGCATCCGATTGAACTCTTCCGCCAGTTCCTCGACCTCTACAAGGGTATCGACAAGAACCAGCTTCGCGCCAATATGAAGTATTTCCTCGAAGCCATCATGCCCGTATGCGACGAGACTGGCATCAACATGTGCGTGCATCCCGACGACCCGCCAATCCCCGTGCTCGGTCTGCCCCGCATTGTCAACTCCGACGAGGACATCCAGTGGTTCCTCTCGGCGGTGGACAATCCCCACAACGGACTTTCGTTCTGTGCCGGCTCTCTCTCGGCAGGCATTCAGAACGATGTGGTTGCCCTGGCGCGCAAGTATGCCTCGCGCACGCATTTCGTCCATCTTCGCTCATGCCACATCTTCCCCAACGGCGATTTCACCGAGGCGTCGCATCTTGGCGGACGTGCCGACATCATCGAGCTTGCCCGCATCTTCGAGAAGGAGAATCCCTCGCTCCCCATGCGTGTTGACCATGGCATGACGATGCTTGGCGACGAGAGCCGCGGCTACAATGCCGGCTATTCATTCCTCGGCCGTATGTTTGCCTTAGGACAGGTGCAAGGCATCCTCGCCACCGTTGACCGCGAATTGGGAATAGAATACAAACAACCGGGATTCTTTGATTAAATGAAGAGTGAAAAATGAAGAATGAAGAATGCCATCCGGTTTCCCTGTCCGCTGTAGGGTCTTACCTTGTGCAAGACCGCTCATGCGCAGCCTCTGGGAGCGCAGCCTATTCTTCATTCTTCATTCTTCATTCTTCATTAAAAAAATAACGATTATGAATAACTTATTTGACATCCAAGGCTACGTGGTAGCCATCACGGGCGGCACCGGAGTATTGGGCCGCGCCATTGCAAAATACCTGGCTCTCAACGGAGCCAAAGTGATAATCCTCGGACGCAAGGAAGACGTCGGAGCGGAAATCGTTGCCGACATACAGAAGGCCGGCGGCGAATGTGAGTTCCTCAAGACCGACGTGATGAACCAGGACGTGGTGCAGCAGAACTGCGACTACATCATTGGGAAATACGGCCGCATCGACACCCTGCTCAACGCTGCCGGAGGCAACATGAAGGGAGCAACCATCACCCCCGAGCAAACCTTCTTCGACCTCGAGGCCAAGCAGTTCCAAACCGTCCTCGACCTCAACCTCACCGGCACGGTCATCCCCACGCAGGTGTTCCTCCGTCCGATGGTAAAGCAGGGCAAGGGTTCAATCATCAACTTCTCTTCGATGGCGGCCTTCCGTCCCATGACCCGCGTCTGCGGATATGCCGCCGCCAAGGCAGGCATCAGCAATTTCACCGCCTTCATGGCCACCGAGTGCGCCAAGAAATTCGGCGAGGGCATCCGTGTGAACGCCATTGCCCCCGGTTTCTTCATCACCGAGCAGAACCGTGCCCTCCTCACCAATCCCGACGGCACCTTCACCCAGCGCGGACAGGATGTAATCCGTCAGACTCCCTTCGGCCGCATGGGCGAGCCCGAGGAACTCTGCGGCACCATCCACTATCTGATGTCCGATGCCGCCAAGTTTGTCACCGGCACCGTAGCCGTGGTAGATGGCGGTTTCAACTGCTTCGCGATGTAATATTCCGGAAACGTAACTTCTCAAGAGTGTCTCCCTAACATGGGAGACACTCTATATTGTTTCACCGCCAATATTCCTGAAATTCTTCCATCCCTCGGCATTCTTGTATGCCTGCAGGGATGCTTTGGGCACTGTCAGCTTCACGTCAGTATAGTTCTCGCTTGCGAATGTGTCGGGCTTTATGGAGGGAGGCGCAGGGGCCTTCACTACAATCTTCTTAAGGGAAGTGCATCCGGCAAAGGCATTACTCCCTATCGTCAAGACGCCATCGTCAATCTCAACAGATGAAAGAGATGTGCATCTGCTGAAACAATTGTCGGGAATGCCAGTGGCATATCCTCCTATATGCAAAGTCTTTAGATTTCTCTTGCGATAAAACGGACTGTCATTACCGCAATTAACCTCCCATTCAATATTCCTGCCTATATACAAAGACACCAGCGGACAGTGGTTGAACATGTCACGACTGATGAATATCGTGTCTTTTCCGTCGGCAATAACAAGTTTCGAGAGATTATAGCACATAATGAATGCCATTTTCCTCATATCTATGATGGAAGAAGGCAGTGTCAATCCTACAATCTTATCATTGTCATAAAAGGCATTTCCCAATTCTGTAACCTTAAATGTTTTCCCGTCATAATCAACTTCATCCGGAATGACAACCTCACCCGAATATCTATTTTCCCCTTTGGTCAGCCTGCATGTCAAATCGTCAACAGACAATACGTCGAAATACAACCCATCCGACTCAAAGTCATAGACTCCGTCAAATTTGGTATCCTTTTTCTCGGATAACCATGGCAATACAGCTTTTATTACACTCTTCATAATTATATAATGTATTAAGTCCTACAATTCTCTCCCATGTTGTATAAAAATCTCTAAATATCATCCCTTATCGCCACTAAAGAAAAAAGCGTGGAGAGTCCGAACCTGTCACCCGTTCCACACTCTGAGGCTCTGGCATTTGCCCATCCAGTCAAGAACGAGCAACGCACAGAAACCCACGCCGTGATTTATCATAAGAAGAGTCCTATGAATCACACCAATGGGCATCTACCGTTGCCTTGTTAAGTGACTGAATTGAAACTGCCAGATTTCAGAGTGTCATGAACAAAGCGCATGATAAACGCCTTCCCAAAAGTAGCGGATTCCATACATATCCCACATACCCCTTCGGCGCGGGGATATGGAAATCCGCTGCAAAATTACTTATTTTTGTCGAAACATCCAAATATTTGTCTGTTTTTCTTGCAAAAAAAATAACGAAGAAGGACAAACTAAGGGTTAATAGCGGTTAATCTTCTTGGTCTTGCAATCGGAGATGAGTCCATTGCCGAGGATGCGCGTCTGACGAGAGCACATGGACAGGCACCTTGATTCACCCCATAGCGGGTCAATACGGGTCAATGTACCTGTCCCTGTGATTCCGGTTGAAAGGTACACCCTGAAAGGGCAACGAGCACATAGCCCAGGGCATAGCGAAGCGACACCCTGGGTTTGTATGTCAAGTAGCGGGAACGCCCTGCAAGGGCAAAAGCGTTATTGCAGCGGTTTATAACGCTTTTGCCCTTGCAGGGCGTTTAATAGCTATAACATCACAAACCCAGGGCGTTGCCCTCGGCTATGCGCTTTTGGGCTTTCAGCCCGAACTCCCAACCGTACAGTTCGAAGTTTTTCACCTTTGCTGGACGAATTGCCTATCAGTGCGAAATACAACTGACACCAAGTGCGGTTCCAACGGCTGCGAGGATTGCCGATGCAAGGTTCCACAAAAATCGTATTAGCCTCGTCTTGTTTTCCTGAGTCATAAGTCTTTATTTTTAAAAATAAAAAATTAAAGAATTAAAGAATTTGCTGCCGCTATCGCCCGCGGCCAATGCGGATGCCTCTGAGAGCGTGGGCGTCCCGCCCGCGGCCTGCCGAGAAGAAATATTTCTTCCCACTGCGACGTATTAGAGATGTTTAAGATATGAGGGGGCTATAAATCCTGCCCCCTCAATGGGTTACCCCAAGTCACCGTCTTCGATGACCTCGTCACCGTTGTCGATGACCTCGTCGTCACCGCCGCCGCTGCCGCCGTTCTCGTCACCGCCGATTACTGGTGGCAGTTCCTCGTCGGTGGTGTTGTCGCTGCCCGAGCCAGTGCCGGTGTTGTCGCGGCCCGAGCCATTGTCGGTCGTGACATCCTCGATAATGAGCCCCTTGACGATGCGTTTGAACTCAACCGACTGCTGGAAACGGGTGTCCCACTTCTTCGGCATGTCGATTACGATGCAAGCAGTGAGATCGCTCGTTGCGAGGTCGCTTGCCACAAGTTCGCGGTTGACGTCAATCTTGTCGGCGGCGGTGGTGTTGCCGACAGCCATGTAGTCGGCCTTGCGCTGGGTGAGCTTCGCCTTGAGCTGGCTCTGGGTGATTGAACCCTTCACGGTGGGTCGGAAGGTGAGACCGTCGGGCGATGCCACGATTTTGGCGTTGAGCCCGAGGATAAGCGGGATGTTCTTCTCCAGCTGCTTCATCACTGCCGACACGTCGGCGGCGGTCACCGTTGAACCCTGTGCGAGATAGTCGCAGAAGGTGTCATAGTCGAGCGTCTGCTGGTTGACGATACGCGGGGTGACAATCTTCTCCCCGATGAGCTTGTTCTCCGAGAGAACCATCTGAACGTTGAGTGCCATAGGCTTCATGCCCATTACCGGTATGGGACTTGGTGTTTCGCCTGACTGTTGGCCCCTTGCCTTGTGGGAGTGTTTCCCTCCGTAGGCATTTCGCAGCAGGCGCCGGCCTTGTGATTTAACAAAGGTTTTGGGGCCATCGTTTTTCTTTCTCGGTGCAAAGTTACGAATAATTTCGCCTCGCGCTCCACTTTTCCGTCGCCCCGTAGTCCGTTTTCCGTCAGTTTGTGATGTCTCCCGCCCCATCCTCATTTGAGCCGGCTCGCGAGGGGCTTTGAAGAGGATTATTCTGCCCTTTCTGTCCGCTCAATCATCCGTTTGAGCCGACTGCCGTGAGACATCGGGCGGCCGTACTACCTTTTTTTTTAGAAGCGTCACCCGACTTGAAGCGTCACCCGTCACCTTAAAAAAAAGATTTTTTCACGTCCACCGTCCCCTTTTATTAATCAATATATAATAAGGTACGCAAGAAAAGAAGAGAAGAAAAGCAGAGAAGACAATCCTCTTCTAAGCCCTCCTTCAAAAAAAAAGAAAAAGCGCACGTCATGCCGGGGTATTCTCCCGTCGCCGCAAAAAAAATTGCCGTCAGCAAGGTGACGGGTGACGCTCGCAGGATGAACTGAGATGAACAGGGACAGGCTTCTCATTTCCTTTTATAGTGCATTGAAAATAGCCGCAACTACTTATTGCACTTTGGTTTTACCGCTGCAAAGATATAAATAACTCAACTTTCTGAAGTGATAATTCCCAATGTATAAGGGTTTTATTTAAACCACAGAGATAAAGAGGATAAGAGTTTTGGGGCAATCAATCTCTTTCATAATATAAATACTCTTAATCTCTTAAACTCTGTGGTTCAAAATCCACTTCCGAAACTTGAGAGTGGAGAAGACAAGGTGTTCGACCGCCTGTTCAAGGAGGCCGAGATAGCCACATTCACCCCCGAGGAGCTGCGTGAGTACGAGGATAGCCTCAAGGCCTACCGCGACATCAAGAACTCTATTGATTCCGCGCGTAGGGAAGGACGTGCAGAAGGGCATGCAGAAGGACGTGCAGAAGGGCTTACAGAAGGGCTTACAGAAGGGCTTACAGAAGGGCATGCAGAGGAATAGAGCAAGAAGAACATAGAGGTATCCGTAGAGATACCCTGGATCTTCTTCAACCCCGAGGTGGTCGATATAGACAGCCTCGAGGAAGTGAGCGTGATGGACTGTTCAGCTATGTGCTGACCAATAATGGATAGATGAAGAAGGGGTGGTTTTAGCTCCTTCTTTTGTTTAGTTGACATACTCACCCCTAAAGGGATGATAGTATGTCAAAAATATTTTGTCCAAAACTCCTGCAAATTGTCTTTTATGCACTGCATAACAATAGGAAAGGGTATGGGATCTTTCCATCGTATCTTTTTCAGGAAAGATTTCCACAGGATGTTTCTTGTCGGATCGGATGAGAACTTCTCAGTGAATAGCATAAGGGACTCATTGTAGATGGTATTCCTGTTGCGGAACGTGCTGGCAATGGCTTCGGCAAGCAGCTGTCTGTCTATCTCATGATTTGTGAACAACTGATACACGTCGAAGAAATCCTTCATGCGGCTATTGCTCTCGTCTCTGTCCACCATCGCGTGGAATTTCTCGGCTATGAGTGTCTCCAACGAATAGGCGTACAGTTCTACCGACGGCACATCTGGCAATAACAGGGGATAGTCTAACGATAGCGGATAGGGAGTAACAACATCACCAAAACCGATGTCTATTGAGATTTGCTGCACGATGGTGTCCAAATGGGCGACTACCTTTACGCAAGTTCCGGGATATTTCTTTTCCACTGCTATTGGCTCCAAATCAAGGGACGACGGGTCAAAAGCCACGCCATCCTCTGTACATTCAATGGCACATATCTTCTGGAAAACTTCCTTGAGGTTGTCTCGGTCATTGCTTATGCGCTCCCCAAGAAGGTCGATGTCGATAGTCGGGCGTGCCTTGAATCCATCCAATGCAAAAAGCAAGGTGCTGCCTTTAAGAAGGAAGTGGCTTTTATATGGGCTGACGGAAATACGAAACAGCAGTCGCTCGTGCAGGTATCTTACCAACACTTTCATATAATCCACGCCCTCTTTTCTCGAAAGATTGAGGAGGCGCATCCTGATGGATTTTCCTGTATTCTTCGTCATAGTCTTGTCTCCAGATATTTGGTGAGAATGGTACGCAATCTTAGTCTGTCGGCATACTCGTTCAGCAATGAGATGTTGCGTGTGTCCACCTTCAAATAGTTGTCTATCACCTCGCCGCATACGTCAAGACCTATCTTATTGCGGTATTTGACGGCATCGCATACGGTACGTTCCAAGTCGGTGATTCGCACGACATATCCCGACAAATCCTTTTGCGTGATGCCGAATTCGAGATTTTCCTTTTTCCAGTAATAGAGGTCGATGATAGGATAATCGGGCAGACGCAGTTTGCGCTTGGCTTCGATGGCAATGCAGAAAGAGGACGGAACTTGCGTGGACAGTCCGTAGTGAGCAAATGCGCTATAAAGGCAAAGCACGCCTCCTGGCACGATACGTTCCACATCTACCATATTATTTGCCAAGGCTGACATTTCTGCATACACTCCATTACGCAGCCGCAGCAGCGTGCCTTCTTCCGTAGCGCGCCGCAGTTGCTCGTATTCTCCACGGGTCTTCACTTCGTTTGCCTTGATGAATCCTCCGCTTTTTTGCAGTTCGTCTATGATGGTAGTATTTCTCATTGTTGCATCTTATTGATTTCGAAATTATTCTGCAAAGGTACTACTTTTTCTTGAAACAAAGAAAGAAATCTGTAAAAAGTTACGGAAAATACAAATATTATCCGTAAGTTATTACATTCTTAATGGAATTTTTGAATTTTGCACATTCATATCATACGTTTTCAGACTCTTGTTGTCGGCGGTATAGTGGTCACCGACGACGTAGGGACAAAACACTTGCTATAGCCAGCTATTCCTTCCTCGTCCCACTCTACGAAACCGTCGCTTTTGTATGTAGGATCACAGGGACAGGTACCTTGATTCGCAAGGAAAGTCAGGGTAATGCTCGCGAAGCCAGTCGTAAACCTGAGACAAGGACAGGTCTGGATGTTCTTGCAAACTCTGACGGACAAAACTTTCATAAGAGTCAAGCTTGTGACTGTAATGACGTTTGTAAATGTTCGAATAACAATTATGTAAAGCTTCTCATAAGTTCTTTCGAGACGCAAAGGGGTACACTGGGCTTATGCATTGCCAGGCTCGCAACAAGTGGAAACTCGATTTTGCCTTTAACGCTTCTTTCGCCTCTCCCAATGTGGCAAAGGTCACAATGAAGGAGATGGGGATGCAATATTCCATGTCTTCATTTAAGGCACTTATGACCAACTCAAAGATCTCTCGTGCTTGCAGCGCAAGACTGCTTAGCTATATATTGAATTTTTAACGAACTATTGTGATAAGTTTATATGCGAAAAATATTTGAGATTAGTGTATAAGCTGAGTTAATTTCAGTTAAAATTTAGGTTTTTATAAAATTTCCCATAACAAATGAGGGTTATATTGAGATTTTCTTTGTTATTTTGCAGCGGACTATTATTGCCATGTTTATAGCTATTGAGGTTAGACGCGTTCTTTCATGATGGCATACAAGGCAGCCTAGTAATATTGTTACATACATTCAAATTAATTATTTTATTTATGACAAAAACTTATCAAAAACTACGGCTAACAGCAACGCTCTTGTTGCTGGCAGCGTTGCTCTTTCCCATCAAGTCACTGGGGGGGGACAACTATTACTGTTGGAGACCTTAACTATGTTCTCAACGAGGAAGCAAAGACCGCAGAGGTGACAGGAACTTCCAACGGTTCTGTCTCGAACCTGACGATCCCAGGGACCATCCAATCAGGGGAAGAGATTTACTTCGTAACATCAATCAAAGATGATGCTTTTTTCAGAGCTGGTGTAGAAACAGTCACCATTCCTGCCTCGGTGGAAACCATCGGAAACAACGCATTTTATGGAGAAACTTTAGAGACCGTAACATTTGAAGAAGGCAGCAATCTGAAATCTATCGGAGCAGGAGCTTTCGCAGGTGTGTGGTATCAAGAAGTAGTTGATTGGGACTTCGAATACGATCAACCGATATATGAAGACATTACAATTCCCCAGCTTTGCTCCATCAATCTTGAGGTATGTACGCAGTTAGAGACCATAGGCAATGAGGCCTTTAAGTACTCTCTACTCTCAAAGATTATCATCCCCGCTTCTGTAACGACTATAGGAACGGATGCATTTGCAGCTCCAGAACAACCACTGACAGTGAAGTTCCTTGGGACAACTCCTCCCACATCTACAGCAAACTTGTATGTAGACAAAATATTGGTCCCTGTAAGTGCCTTGGAGACATATCAGCAGGCACTTGGAAACTCAGTTACGCCGTATTACCCTGCAGGGTATGAGGTCACCGAAGGTGGCATTACATACACCGCGCAAGCAGATGGAGAGCATTTTGCCGTGAAAAAGATAACGAGCAGTGCCATCACAGATGGGGCATTGACTATCCCTAACAAAGTCAAAGACTGTGAAGTATTCCATCAACGAAGGAGCCGCTACGGGGCTTGAATCTTTATTCACTCTCACCATTCCTGCCTCGGTGGAAACCATAGGAGACCGCGCATTTGAAGGAAAAAGTTTAAAGACCGTAACATTTGAAGCAGACAGCAGGCTGAAATCTATCGGAGCAGGAGCTTTCGCAGGTATTACATTACCTTCAGAGGTTGGTTGGGACTATGAAAACGATACTCCGATTTATGGAGAAATTAATTATCACCAGCTTACTTCCATCAATCTTGAGGAATGTACTCAGTTAGAGACCATAGGCGGTATGGCCTTTATGTACTCTAAACTTTCAAAGATTATCTTCCCCGCTTCTGTAAAGACTATAGGAGCGGATGTATTTTATGATCCAGAGGCACAGCTGACTGTGAAGTTCCGCGGCACTACTCCTCCCACAGATGTCGAAGACTTGAATGCAGCCAAAATATTGGTCCCTGCAAGTGCATTGGCGGCATATCAGCAGGCACTTGGCAACTGGGTTACACCGTATTACCCTGCAGGGTATGAGGTCACCGATGGTGGCATTACATACACCGTGCAAGAAGATGAAGAGCATTATGCCGTGAAGAGCATCACGAGCAGTGCCATCAGTGCAGGAGCCATTACGATTGCAAAAGACATAAATGGCTATGCAGTCACTTCTATCTCAAACAACGCACTCAACAACCTTGACGACGAGATAGAATACATTATCGTGGCAGAAGAGAACTATGAGAGCCTGCAAAGCAATGCCGGAGGCTACGAGAACAAGGTATATGTGAATGGCGGCACAAAGGCACTCAGCGATGGTGACGCACTGGAGCTGAGCGACAAGTATCTCTACACCAGTGGCAATATCACCTACTCACGCACCTTCACCGGGGGAGAATATGCCACAATGTGCCTGCCCTTCGAGGTTGCTGTAGATGCTCTGAAAAAGGAGTTTGCCGAGGTGTATCTGCCCCAGTCGAACATCATCCACAACACTTCCACCGACAGGTATATCATGATGCTTATGACACCCCAAGAGCAAACGATAGCAGCAGGCGTGCCCTTCTTTGTGAAGAGAAACCAGGAGGGCGAACAAACGGTGGCGCTCAATAACGCATCTACTGGAGTGCTTGCCACCACACTAGCTCCTAAAAACAAGGAACTGAGCGTGGTGGATTGGGATGGCAATTCGGGACTGATGACGCAATGCCCCGATGTCAACGTGACATACAGCGGCACCCTTGCCGCCCGCACCGACTTCAACGATACTTTCTACACCTTCAACACCAACGGATCGTTCGGCAACCAGCGTGCCGACTCCAACTTCCCTGCCTACCGCATGTATCTCAACATCACAGACAAGAGCAATATGGCAGCCCCCCGCCTCATGTCCATCGGCATCTTCGGCGACGACGACAATACCACCGGCATCATGGAGGTGGTTCCCGCAGAGCTGAAGGCGTCGGCTGTAAAGGGCATCTACACCATCGACGGCCGCACAGTAAATGGCGCTCTCTCCAAAGGCCTGTACATCATGAATGGCAAGAAGGTGATAGTGAAATAATAGAAGAAAGTTATAACCATAAAAAAAAATATAAGACAATGAAGAAAAAACTATATGAAACACCAGCAATGAACGTGTATGCATGATTTGCCGGATTATCACAAACAATATCCCTGTCATATAAAAAAATCCGTCGTTTTCTTGCTGATTTCAAAAAAACTTCGTATTTTTGCAGTAAAATAAATAAATATAAGATATGGCAACAATAGAAGACAAGGTGTTCGACCGCCTGTTCAAGGAGGCCGAGATAGCCACATTCACCCCCGAGGAGCTGCGTGAGTACGAGGATAGCCTCAAGGCCTACCGCGACATCAAGAACTCTATTGATTCCGCGCGTAGGGAAGGACGTGCAGAAGGGCGTGCAGAAGGACGTGCAGAAGGACGTGCAGAAGGACGTGCAGAAGGGCTTGCAGAAGGGCATGTAGAGGAAAAAAAGGATATTGCACGAAAAATGAAGTCCAAAGGATTCTCTGCAACTGACATATCAGAGATGACAGGATTGACGGAAGAAGAAATCAGAACTTTGTAACTAAAAAAATAAGCCTGACCCTTGCGCAAGAGACAGGCTTCTCATTTCCTTTTATAGTGCATAGAAAATAGCCGCAACTACTTATTGCACTTTGGTTTTACCGCTGCAAAGATATAAATAATTAGGGTGTCCAGTTCGTTGTACGAATAAATCATCATGACATTGATTATTCACACAACATCATGCGTGATTTCTCCTTGGCAAAAGCTTGCATGTCGACAGCCACATCGTCTTCGTCTACGATTTCCACACCAGTCATGGTTTCTATAACATCTTCCATGGAGACAACTCCACGAAGACAACCGTATTCATCTAAAATGATGGAAATATGCTCACGCTTTTCCAACATCTTTTCCCATATCTGATATACAGAATCATCCTCGTTGAAGGAAAGAATAGGACGCATAAGGTCGGACAATTTGGTTTGAAACTTGTCATCAGACAATGATTTGAGTATCATGTCCTTCAATACATAACCCTTGATGTATTCCTTGCTTTTGTCGTAAACCGGAATGCGAGAGAAATTCCATACTTGCTGTTCGTAAAACTCTTTTATGGTGAGGTTAACGCTAGCAGACTCCACCACGATAGAGGGAGTCATTACATCTCTTGCTTTCACTCCCGACAAATGTATGCAACTCTTTATTATTTTGCTTTCCGACTCACGGAATATTCCTTCAGTTGTACCCACATCAACCATTGCCGACACTTCTTCGCGACTCATGGATGCCTGATGATTCTTTGGTGTAAACACCTTTGTTATTAGCTCAGAGAGCAGAACAAGCGGATAGGTTATTACTATAAGCACACGGATAATCTTGGTTGACGGTATAGCAAGCGAACGCCAATAGGATGCGCCTATAGTCTTAGGTATTATTTCTGAAAGCACCAGAATTAAAAGTGTAAGAACTGCTGATATCACTCCAAAGTATTGCTCGCCAAAGATTTTTATCGACTCGGCTCCAACACCTGCTGAACCGATAGTGTGAGCAATAGTGTTGAGCGAAAGAATTGCTCCCACTGGACGGTCTACATTATTCTTATACTCTTTCATCAAAGTGGCAGTCTTGCTGCCTTGGTTCTCCTTCATCGAGATAAACGACATCGGAGTGGAAAGAAGCACCGCCTCAAGGACGGAGCATAAAAAGGAAAAGGACAGTGCACCTAAAAAAAATAAAATTATTAAGCCCATTAAATATATAATTTGTTTATAATAAGTTGCCTGTAGCGGAATATTGACAACTTACTATAAACGAAGTTTTATATTATGTATGAATAATCTATGTTTCATTCGAAAATATTTGTTTGCGAGACTATTAAAAAACAGCCTCTTTGTTAAT